>Ga0180430_10000697_pt1 | contig 35756 bp, 31 predicted proteins | sample SS_ome_9_FD_132999 | JGI IMG/M metagenome (GOLD analysis project Ga0180430, IMG submission 132999) | Hypersaline lake sediment archaeal communities from the Salton Sea, California, USA - SS_1_S_2 metaG | ecosystem: Environmental > Aquatic > Non-marine Saline and Alkaline > Hypersaline >...
AAAACTTTAAAAAACAGATAGAATGAGTAAACCCAAATTTAGCCGCGACATCCTGAAAATCCAGGATATGGATGGACTTATTGATAAGATTACCACCCGGATACGTGAAGATGTGACCGTTCGTCACAATCGTTATGGTGGAGTCATCGGACTCAGTGGGGGAATCGACTCGTCGGTATGTATGGCTCTCACTGCCAAAGCACTGGGACCCGAAAAGATGCTGGGTGTAATGATGCCCGAGAAGGACTCCAGTCCCGATAGCGAAGAGCTGGCCAGGGAACTGGCAGGGAAATTCGGTGTCAAGGTGATCAAGGAGGTGATTACCGGAGCCCTGGATGGATTTGCTTGCTACGAGCGACGTGACCAGGCTGTTAAGGAGGTTGTACCGGAGTATGATCCTGCCATTGATAAGATGAAAATTGGGATCAAGCACGAAGGCAAAGGCTCAAAGCTGCCGCCTCTGTTCCACCTTACTGTGGTTAAACAAGATGGTTCGGAGATCGTGAAGCGGCTGCCCTCCAGGCAGATGCGAACCATTATTGCAGCATCTAATTTCAAACAGCGCTCCCGCATGTCCCTGCTTTATTATCACGCCGAGGAACTGCACTATGCCGTGATAGGCACCCCCAACAAGCATGAGGTGGATCAGGGTTTCTTTGTGAAGTTTGGTGACGGAGGCGGAGATCTGTTTCCCATCGGACGCCTATACAAGACCCAGGTTTACGAGATAGCAGCTTATATGGGTGTTCCCCAGGAGATTATCAAAAGGACTCCCACCACGGATACCTACAGTGCGGAGCAAACCCAGGAAGAGTTTTTCTATGAGTTTCCCCACGATGTTATGGACCTCTTGTGGTATGCCTACGAAAACAAGTATGATCCTGCCGAGGTGGGTAAGGTGATGGATATGACCGCCGAAGAGGTGGAACGCAATTACAGGAATTTTGAGCGCAGGACCGCCACCACCGAATACCTGAGAACACCCCCTATCAACGATTATATATTTATCTGATAAATGCACGACTCATGAACGTATACGACTACTTGCTGGAAGAATCAGGATTCCTGTATAAGAAATTCCTGCTTGGCAACAAAGAGGAGATGAGCTATTCTGAGCTGTATTGCGATACACTCAGACTGGCGAGATTTATCAGGGAGAACTACGGAGAGAACAACAATATTCTCCTGGCCGCTCCGAATTCCTCCTTTTTCCTGGTGGCCTACCTGGCCATTATGAAGTCGGGCAACGTTTGTGTTCCCCTGAATCCTTCCATTGAGGAAAACAACCTCAGCTTTATTGTGGATCTCTGCAAGGCAAAAATTGCCTTTGTGGCTCCCTCCCTCAGTGCCAATCCCCTCTGGAACATGCTGGAGACTGTATATGATGCGGTTCCGGAGGTGGGCAAGGGTGAAAATGATCTGAGCATGAATCTCTTTCATGAAGAAGATTTCGATGAGGACCGTCTGGCCGAGATTATCTTTACCTCGGGCTCCACGGGCGAACCCAAGGGGGTGATGATTACCCACAGGAATATCATTGCAAATACCGATTCCATCATCGAGTACCTGAAGCTTACGGGGGATGATATTATTGAGATCGTGTTGCCCTTTTACTATTGTTACGGACTCTCCCTGCTCCATACCCATCTGAAGGTGGGGGGCAGCGTTGTATTCAATAACAACTTCATGTTCCTTGGGGCGGTCATTAACGACATGAAGAAATATAAATGCACCGGTTTTTCAGGGGTCCCCAGTCATTTCCAGGTGCTCCTGCGCAAGTCAAAATCATTTAAGACCGATGATTTTCCCGACCTGAGATATGTGACCCAGGCAGGCGGGAAGCTGCACAAAGTTTTTATAAAGGAGTTTACGGAGAGTCAGCCCGACATCACCTTCTACGTGATGTATGGTCAGACCGAAGCCACGGCCAGGTTGTCTTACCTTCCACCCGAGTACCTGGAAGAGAAACTGGGCTCCCTGGGGAAAGCCATTCCGGGGGTTACGCTCGAACTGATCGACGACAAAGGTCAGCCCCTGAAGGAAGCGGGCGTTGTGGGCGAACTGGTAGCCAAAGGAGATAATATCATGAAGGGCTACCTGGGAGATGAGAAGGAAACTGCGGCCACCCTCAAGGATGGGTGGCTTCATACCGGTGACCTTGCCTACCAGGATGAGGATGGCTTCTTCTTCCATACGGCCCGGCGCAAGGAAATTATAAAGGTGGGCGGAAGGCGCATCAGTCCCAAGGAAATTGAAGAAGTGATCGTTACAATCCCCGGGGTGATCGATTGCTCCATCTCTGCCATCTTTGATGATATCCTGGGCGAAGCCTTGAAAGCCGAGGTGGTGGTAGCCGATTTAAAAGACCCGAACATGGTCGATACGGCATTTAAAAAACTATGCGGGGAGAAGCTTGCCCTGGAGAAAATCCCTCAGGTTTTTGAGTTCAGCTCCAGGATGAAAGTGGCAGCCACCGGGAAAAAAACCAAAAGCCTGAACTCGGTTTAAAGCTGATTCCGGTTTAAGCCTGAACTCGGTTTAAAGCTGATTCCGGTTTAAGCCTGAACTCGGTATAGGCCTGAATCCAGTCTATGCCTGGTCGGCCAGATAGGTTTTGAAGGCCTTGAATTCCGGGCCCATGGCCACGGACTTCTTCTCTCTGGATGAAAAGGCAGCCAGCCGCTCGGGGAGTTCCACTGTTTTTGCGATCACCTCCTCCACGCTCTCTCTGAACTTGGCCGGGTGTGCGGTCTCCAGGAAAATGCCGGTGAGTCCGGGGTGCTCTTCCCTGTAGGACCGGGCCGCCTGATAAGCTGTGGCCCCATGCGGATCGCATATGTATCCCGTCTTCCTGTATGCTTCAGCAATGATCCCGCGGATCTCCTGGTCGGTGTAGCTGAAGCCTTCTAAATGCTTGATAACCCGTTCATGCTTGTGATCAAAGAGGTCCAGGATGCGTACGAAATTGCTGGGATCGCCCACATCCATGGCATTGGCAATGGTGGGAGTGGAGGGCCTGGCTTGGAAGCTGCCGGTCCGCAAGTAGGAGGCCACCACATCGTTGAGGTTGTTTACCGACAGGAAGGTATCCACCGGCAATCCCATTTCCCTGGCCACCAGTCCGGCCGTCATGTTCCCGTAGTTTCCGCTGGGAACTGAGAAAAATGCCCTGGTGCCCGGCTCCAGCTGTGCCCAGGCTCTGAAGTAATAGAAGGCCTGGGGAAGGAACCTGGCCAGGTTGATGGAGTTGGCCGAGGTCAGCTTCATCCGGCTGTTCAGTTCCTCATCCATAAAGGCCTCTTTGACCAGGCGCTGACAGTCATCAAAACTTCCCTTTACTTCCAGGGCCGTGATGTTGCTTCCCAGGGTGGTAAATTGTTTCTCCTGCAAGGCGGTAACGCCCCCCGAAGGATAGAGCACATGGACCCGGATTCCGTCCACATCCAGGAAGCCGTTGGCCACGGCACTTCCCGTATCTCCGGAGGTGGCCACAAGCACATGAATGTCCTCTTCCATCTCCCTGGTAAAGTAGCCCAGGAGCCTGGCAAGGAAGCGTGCACCCACATCTTTGAAGGCCAGGGTCGGACCATGGAAGAGCTCCAGGGCATAGAGGGATTCGTCCACCTGCACCAGCGGCGTATCAAAGTTGATGGCCTCTTCGGTAATTTTTTTCAGATCCGTCTCCGGTATATCTTCTCCGAACAGCGCCTGGGAAAGGATCACTGCAATTTCGCTCAGGTTCATGCCATGCATGCGCTTCAGGGTGAGCCTGCTCAGGACGGGGATGGAGGAAGGCATGTAGAGCCCCCGGTCGGGAGCAAGGCCTTTGATTACGGCCTCTTTCAGTCCGTTTCTAAGCTCCCTGTTGCTGGTACTGTAGTAGTGCATATCAGATAATTTTACATCCGGCCTGACTGATGCGGGAAGTGTAGATCCTGGACTTGATTCCACGTGTACTGAAGTGTGCAAGCATGACCTCTCCCACGGCACTTGCCATTTCCTCTCCCCTGCAAAGGCTGAACACAGAGGGCCCCGAGCCGGATAGTCCCGTTCCCACGGAGCCAGCCTCCAGCGCCGATTCCTTCAAAACATCAAAATCGGGCAAGAGATGGCTGCGGTAGGGTTCTGCAAAAAGATCTGTTACCGAGCGTCCGATCAGGGGATAATCGCCCGTGGAGAGTCCGGCCACCAGTCCGGCCAGGTTCCCGCACTGCTTCAGGGCGGTTTCCAGGGGCACCATTTGCGGAATCAGCTTCCTGCTTTCGGCAGTCCGGATCTCCAGGTGGGGGTGGATCACCGTACACCAGAGGTCGTCGGGATAGGTCAGGTGCTTGATATCCAGGGGGTCGTAGCCACGGATCAGGGTCATTCCGCCCAGCAGGGCAGGGGCGATGTTGTCGGCATGGGTCGCTCCGCTGGCCAGCTTTTCTCCTTCCATGGCGAAGGGGATCAGTTCCGGTGCATCAAAGGGAGCACCAAGCAGTTCATTGATTCCCATCACGGCTGCCACACAGCTGGCCGCACTGGATCCCACTCCGCTACCGGGGGGGATCTTCCTTGTAAAAACCAGGTCAAAGCCCTCGTAGCTATGCAGTTCCCTCAGCAGAGAGGCCACAGCCACAGCAGCCACATTCTGCTCCGGATCGGTGGGCAGTTTGTATTCCGTCTGATCATAGAGGACCAGTTTGGTGGTGCCGTTTCTTCTGACGATCATTTCGTCGCCGGGCGCTTCCAGCGCAAAGCCCAGCAGGTCAAATCCCGGTCCCACATTGGATACGGTGGCCGGGCCGAATACTTTGATTTCTTCACTACTCATGGCTTCTCCTGCAAGGTGTTAAGTGTTTCAAGGGTGAATTCGTTCAGCGACCTGATTTTCAGATCGGCGGCTGCAAAACGCTCCTGCTCATATTCATGGGGATCGGGCATGGCCACCACCTTCATGCGGGCTGCCTTGGCCGCAATAAGTCCGTTAAAGGAATCCTCAAAGACCAGGCAAGAGGTGGGATCGACCTGCAATAATTCGGCCGTCCGCAAAAAGACTTCGGGATGTGGTTTGCCGGGCATACCCACCGCTGCAGAAACCAGATGTTCAAAAGAAGCCCTGAGCCCATGCTTTTCCATTACCGCATCAATATGGTCCTGGTTGGAACAGGTGGCCAGTGCCACAGGCAGTCCCAGTTCCCTGAACATCTTAATAAGTTCCCGGGCTCCATCCATCAGGGGGACCTCCCTGAGCATGGTCTCCACCATGCGGCGATCGTAATCGGCCATCAGGGCCCGTGGATCCTTTCCGTCCAGTGAGAAGCGGGCCGACCAGTGTGCCACCATCTCCTCGGTGCGCAGTCCCCTGGTTTCCACCAGCAGGGCATCGCTCAGCTCGATCCCCAGTTCAGCAAAGATGGTCCGTTCGGTAAGCTGCCAGTGGCGCTCCGAATCGATCAGGATCCCATCCATATCCAGTATAAGGGCTTCTATCATAGCTTAACTGTTAGGTTTGCGAAGGCTTACACATTCGCGACTCTTATTACATCTGCAAACACTCCGGCAGCGGTCACCTCGGCTCCGGCACCATAGCCCTTGACAATCAGAGGCAATTCCAGGTAGCGATCGGTGGTAATCAGGATGATGTTATTACTGGCCTCCAGGGGGTAGACCGGGTGGGAGGAATCCACCTCCTCCAGTCCCATCTTCCCGGAGCCGTTCTCCAGGCTGGCCAGGTAGCGCCACTTGAGCCCCTTCTCTTCCAGTTGCTGCCGCCTTTCCTCAAAGTCCCGGTCCAGCTTTTCCACCCCTTCCCAGAAGGCTTCCAGGCTCCCCTCGAAGAGTTCTTCGGGCAGGAAGGGCTGCACCCTGATCTCCTCTTCCTCCAGCTGGTATCCCGATTCCCGGGCCAGGATCAGCAATTTTCGTTTCACATCGGTTCCGCTCAGATCCAGACGTGGATCGGGCTCCGAGAATCCCTCCTCCTTGGCCATCCGGATGGCCTTGCTGAAGGGGATGTCGCGGCTCATGGTATTGAATATGTAATTGAGGGTTCCCGAGACCACCGCCTCCAGCTTCAGGATGCGGTCGCCGCTCTTGATCAGGTCATTGATGGTGCTTATGACCGGAAGTCCGGCAGCCACATTGGTTTCAAAACTGAATTTGACTCCCTTCTGGATGGCCAGCCTCTTCAGTTTGCTGTAATTATCGTAGGAGGAGCTGGCAGCGATCTTATTGGCCGTAACCACGGAGACATAATTCTCGAAGAGGCGGTCGTAAATCATTCCAACTTCTTCATTGGCCGTGCAATCAATAAAAACCGAGTTACGCAGATTGTGTTCTCCAATGGATTCAATCATTTGATCCAGGTCTGAAGCTTCCCCCTGGTCCAGCCGTTCCTCAAAGTTTGCCGGGTCGATTCCCCCGGGATCGATCACCATCTTCCGGCTGTTAATGACTCCCACCAGGTTCACTTTCAGCTTCAGGTTCTCCATCAGTTTTTCCTGCTGTTTCTGCAGCTGCAGCAGGAACTTCTTTCCCACATTTCCCAGTCCGGCCAGGTAGAGGTGCAATTCGCGGTAGTCCGAGAGGAAAAATCCTTCGTGGATCACATTCATGGCCTTCTTCAGGCTGCTGACCTCGATGACCACTGAAATATTCAGCTCGCTGGATCCCTGGGCCGTGGCAATCACACTGATCCCGTTCCTCCCCAGGGCACGAAACAGGATGGCCGAGATGCCCGGGGTGTGGCGCATGCCTTCGCCCACAATGGCAATGATGGAGAGCTTATTGATGACCTCAATTTCCATTTCCTTCCGATGCTCGATCTCAAAGGCAAACTCCTCCTGCAGGACCGAGACCGCCTTGCTCTGGTCGGCCGGGGTCACCGCAAAAGAAATGGTCATTTCGGAAGAGGCCTGGGTGATAAGGATTACATTTACCTCGGCCCTGGCCAGGGAAGTGAACACCCTGGCTGAAGTGCCGGCCTTACCCACCATTCCTGTGCCTTTCACGGTCACCAGGCTCACGTAGTTTATGGAAGAAATCCCCTTTATAAGTTCGTTCTGCCGGCAAAGCTTGCCTGCTGTGATCAGGGTGCCGGCCAGTTCGGGATTGAAGGTATTTTTGACTCTGATGGGAATGCCGGAGTTGTAGGCCGGGGTCAGTGTGGGCGTATAAATGACCCTGGCACCGAAGTGGGAGAGCTCCATGGCCTCCTCGTAACTCATGCAATCGACCGTGTAGGCCTTCGGAACAATCTTTGGATCGGCGGTCATAAAACCGTTTACATCGGTCCAGATCTCCAGAACACTGGCTCCAAGGGCAGCAGCTACGATGGCCGCCGTATAATCCGATCCGCCCCTGCCCAGGGTAGTGGTTTCGCCCTCCTGGTCGGAGGCAATGAAACCGGGCAGCACGCACAGTTGATTGATGTCCCTGAAGCGATCCGCAATGGTCCGCTTGCTATATTCAATATCCACCGTGCTGTTCCCGTACTGCTGATCGGTCCGGATCAGCTCACGGGCATCTATGTACTGGGCTCCCTCCACAAACCTGCTTACCAGGCAGGCTGAGAGCCGCTCCCCGAAACTCAGAATCAGATCCTGGGTTTTGGGACTCAGGTCGCGCAGCTGGAACACGCCCCGGAGGATTTCCATAAATTCATTCAGCAGGCTCCTGACTTCCGCCATGGCTTCTTCCTGCACGGAGCCCCGGAGCAAATCCACTGCCATATCAAGATGCATGTGCAGCAGCCCTTCGGCCACTTCCCTGTAAGCTGCCTGCTGATCCCGTGCCAGCTGAGCGGCATGGATGAGACGGTCGGTGACTCCCGCGGAAGCACTGACCACGGCCACACAGGAATCATCCTGCTTCTCAAGGATTTCTTTAACGATACGTATGCTGCTGGCAGAGCCTACGGAGGAACCTCCAAATTTCAGAACCTTCATATGAGGATGTATTGAGATGTGATCAGGCACTGCGGGTCTCCATGCCCCGGTCTACTTTTTTTATAAGTCCCTGCAGGACCTTGCCGGGTCCCACTTCGGTAAAGGAAGTGGCTCCGTCGGCGATCATCTGCTGTACGGTCTGGGTCCAGCGCACCGGCGATGTGAGCTGGGCAACCAGGTTGGTCTTGATGGTAGCAGGATCGCTGGAAGGCAGGGCATTCACATTCTGGTAAACGGGACAGATGGGATCTGCAAAGGGAGCAGCCTGGATCGCTTCTTCCAGTTCCACCCGTGCAGGCTCCATCAGCGGCGAGTGGAAAGCTCCTCCCACGGCAAGCTTCAGGGCTCGTTTGGCTCCCAGGGCCGAAAGTTTCTCAACGGCAGCATCGATTCCCGGAAGGGATCCGGAAATCACGATCTGACCCGGACTGTTGTAATTGGCGGCCACCACGATCTCGTCGATCTCATTGCATACTTCTTCCACCTGGCTGTCTTCCATGCCTATGATGGCGGCCATGGTGGATGACTGCAGTTCACAGGCCTTCTGCATGGCCATGGCCCGTTTGAATACCAGGCTTAATCCATCTTCAAAGGAGAGGGCCCTGTTGGCCACCAGTGCAGAAAATTCACCGAGTGAGTGGCCGGCCACCATATCGGGATGCTTTTCTTCAAGGGTGGAAGCCAGTATCACGGAGTGCAGGAAGATGGCCGGCTGGGTCACCCGCGTTTGTTTAAGGTCTTCATCCTGCCCCGCAAACATCAGGTCGGTGATCCTGAACCCCAGGATATCATTGGCCTGTTCAAATAACTCTTTCGCCAGGGCATTCTCATCGTAGAGATCCTTGCCCATTCCCACAAATTGTGCTCCCTGTCCGGGAAATACATATGCTTTCATACCTTCTTTTTTTAATGTAGTTTTTCCCCGATCAGACCCAGAAACTCTTTTCTTGTCTTATCGGAATTCATAAAGGCCCCTGTAAAGGCCGATGTGGTGGTCACCGAGTGTTGTTTCTGAACGCCGCGCATGACCATACAGAGATGCATGGCTTCAATAACCACAGCCACACCCAGGGGCTCCAGGGTCTCCTGGATGCAATCCCTGATCTGGACCGTTAGCCTTTCCTGTACCTGCAACCTCCTGGCGTAGCTTTCCACCACCCTGGCTATCTTGCTAAGCCCGGTGATCCTTCCATCGGGAATATATGCCACATGGGCCTTCCCGATAAAGGGCAGCATGTGATGCTCACACATGGAGAAGAGCTCGATATCTTTCACGATGACCATTTCTGAATAGTCCTCATGAAACATGGCCGATTTCAGGATCTCGGCGGGATCAGTACCATAGCCCTGGGTAAGGAATTGCATGGCTTTTGCCACCCGGCCCGGGGTATCCCTGAGACCTTCCCGGTCGCCATTCTCACCCAGCAGTTCCAGGATCTCTTTGTAATGCCCCGTGAGGGCCCTGGTGGTCTCCTCGTCCCAGCGCTCAATGCGGTCATAACCACCCTTGCGGTTTTCACCCAATCCGTTATTGATTGATTCCATAGCTACAAAGAAACAAATTATTGACGACGAATGGATAAGCTTTGCCAGGGAAATCTAATGCTTTCATTATCTTGCATGCCATGATCATTATTACAGGAGCAGCAGGCTTTATAGGCAGCAATATGATTACGGGGCTGAATGGGGCAGGCTATTCGGACCTGGTGCTGGTGGACGATTTCAGCAGGCCGGATCGCGAACGGAATTATGCGGGGAAGAAGTACAGGCAGCTGGTGGACCGCAGGGGATTTCCGGCATGGCTCAGGGAAGAGCACCGGCAGGTACAGCTGATTATTCACCTGGGGGCCCGGACCGATACAACGGAATTTGACTGGGAAGTCTTCCTGGACCTGAACCTGGATTATTCCAAAGAGCTGTTCAGCTTATGCGTGGAATTCGGGCTGCCCCTGATCTATGCCAGCTCGGCTGCCACCTACGGACTGGGTGAAAAGGGATACAATGATGCACATAGCGTGGTCCCGGACCTGCAGCCGCTGAATCCTTACGGACGCAGTAAGAATGAGTTCGACCACTGGGTGCTGGGGCAGGAACGCAAACCTTTTTTCTGGGCCGGATTGAAATTTTTCAATGTATACGGACCCAACGAGTACCACAAGGGAAGGATGGCCTCGGTGGTGTATCATGCATACAAACAGATTGAGCAGACCGGGGGGATGAAGCTGTTCCGCTCCCATCGTCCAGATTTCGGGGACGGGATGCAGGCCCGGGATTTCATCTATGTGAAGGATGTGGTGGAGGTGATCATCTACCTGATGCAGGAACGTCCGGAAAGCGGACTTTATAACCTGGGGACCGGGGAGGCCAGAACCTTTAAGGACCTGGTGACTGCGACCTTCCGGGCCATGGGGCGGGAGCCGGCCATTTCGTTTATTGACACCCCGGAGGATATACGCGACACCTACCAGTATTTCACCCAGGCGGAGATGGGCAAATTAAGAGAAGCGGGCTACAGGCTTCCATTCAGGTCCCTGGAGGATGGAGTGGAAGATTATGTGGGCTCTTATTTAAAACCTAATAAAGTAAATTAATGGAACAATCCAGGGAAAAGGCGCTGAGCCGATTACGGGAACATGTGAAAAACGAAAAGACCATTGTACACTGTCTTGCTTCGGAGGCGGTGATGCGTGCACTTGCCGGGCGACTGGGAGAGGATGCCGACCGCTGGGGACTGACCGGTTTGCTGCACGATGTGGATGTGGAGGTAACGGATGCCGACCCAAAGGTCCACGCCCTGAAAGCCGGGGAGCTCCTGAGTGATTTTGACTTCGATGCAGAAATGCTTGATGCCATCCGCATGCACAATGATGAAGCCACGGGTTTGCCCCGTTCCACTACCTTTCAGCATGCTCTGGCAGCCGGGGAGACCATCACGGGACTGATCTATGCCACCACCCTGGTCTACCCGGATAAGAAGATCGAAAGTGTCAAGTATAAATCGGTTCGCAAACGGATGAAGGAAAAGGCCTTTGCCGCCAGTGTGAACCGCGAGCACATCCTGGAGTGTGAAAAGATCGGTATTCCCCTGGATGAATTTATCCAGCTCTCGGTGGATGCCATGCGTGGCATAGCCGGGGAGATAGGCTTATAGTTTCAGCTATTGTATGGTTTTTAGGATTCTTCAAACGGTTGGCCATTGCCCCGACGGATTCCTTATCTAAAAAGCTCAGCCTAAAACTGTCCTAAGCAGCACTAATTCAGTTGATCTGAAAAGGTTTCCCCCCAACATATTGAAACCTAATTATATCGAGTCTCGTTAGAATAGGAAGATTGTATGACTAGAATGTTTAGTCAGGTGGTGATAATTATGATTAGAAAGTATAAAAATCATACATTATGTTACAGACTATTCCAAAACGAACGGATATTTTCTGGACCGGAGGATGGGATTCTACTTTTAGAATAATACAATTATTAATGACTACAGACAATGTAGTTCAACCCCATTTCATTATTCGTGATGAGGGATCAACGGGTATTGAGATTAATGCAATGAACAATATCAGGCGATTGATTTCAAGAGAATATGCCTCGATATTTCACAGGTTCCTGCCAACCATATATGCCAATGCTCTCTTAATTGAAAAAGATGAAGGTATAGCAGATGAGATTGAAGAATTAATTAGGGACGGAAAAATAATAGATCCTCAGTATATTTTAATGGCGAATTATTGTAGGGAGTTCAATATTAATGAGATCGAATTAGGATTGGAAGTATATCCTGGTGAATCTCAGCAGGAATTTCTTGACATGCATTTTGGCGAGGCCACAGCATTTAAATGTTTTCGATATCCCATATTTCATCTGACAAAAGAAGATATGCTCCAGATAGCTAAGCAGAACGATTGGGTTAAGATATTGTCACTGACTTCATTTTGCCGTAAACCACTAATTAAGGCGAATGCTTGCGGAATCTGTGGTCCGTGTATAGATACTGTTGTCGCTGGTTTGGACTTTCGATTACCTTATGGATCAAGGATAAAAGCAAGGATTCAAAAGCCCTTTAGAGTGTTTTGGCGGAATCATTATTACAAGAATCAAAACAATTGGTTCTTTAAGTTTGTGAAGAGCAGACTTGAAAATACCTTTTTATAGAGGAGCTTAGAATTTCAAATAGGCCCACAGTTATCTGGAATTCTTTGATCAGAGTTTTTTTCCGGATGCTATCTAAGCCACTCTAATATGTAGTCTGATAGTAGTGATAAGTAGTGATATTATTAAAGACATATGGGAACAGGAATATTTGAAAACAGATATTTCAAGTTTGAAAGGTCTGTTAAGAATGGCATAATGAAGTTTCGCTTGCTCTATTCAAGGAGAAAAGCTTATCGCTTAAGAAAGCAGGTGGTTCAGACCAGGGGGGAGACAATCCTGAACAGAAAGCTGAAGAGAGCCATTAAGGCCTACTCCAGGAAAAGATTTGGAACAAAAGCCTATTGGCCTTATCTGGCTTACTATACGGAACTGAAAGGGGAATTTGTTGATGGTTGGATTCCATATGATTACTATCGCTATATGATGCTTCCGAGTATTAATCCGCAGTACTCAACTGAGATAAGCGAACATAAAACTTTTGATCACAGGATCTTTGGTAATTTTTCAATCAGGCCCCTTTACATCTTTGTGTCAGGCATATTTTATGATGCTGATTTTAATCAGGTTGATGCAGAGCAGCTTATTAAATCCCTGGCCGATCATAATGATTACATCGTAGTTAAAGAGGAACGAGGCACTCATGGGAAACAGGTTAGGATGATACACGCTTCTGAATTCAGGCTAGATATTATAAATAGAAAGTTGAACTACGTTATTCAGCCTTATGTAAAGCAATATAAAGTCATAAACGATGTCTACCCGGATAGCGTAAATACCTTCCGGGTATTGACTTATCTTGGAGCTGATGGTTCTGTTTCGATCAAATTCTCCATATTAAGATTTGGAATAGATGGCTCAAAAGTTGATAACCTGTCGTCCCAGGGCCAATTCATTTACTTCGATGAAAAAGGAAAACCCTCGGAGCAGGCCTATAACATTTTGGGCATACCCACAGGAAGCAGCCACAAGAATACGGGATTCAAGTATTCTGATTTTTCAATCCCCATGTATGAAGAGCTTATAGAAGCATGTAAGACTGCTCACAGGAAGTACCCTTATATTCGCCTGGTAGGATGGGATGTATGTGTGGATGAGCATGGTAAACCTAAATTGATAGAATGGAATGCTGATAATCCTGGATTTTATCCGGAAGAAGCCCTGTTTGGTCCTTTTTTTCCGGACGATGATGAAATATTTTTATCGTAAAAAAGCACTGTATGGTAGGCTATATAACAAAAATGTATTTCTGGTTTGAAAGGTGCATTAGGAAGCTATTTCTAATAATTAACCTGGTTCAGTTAAGGCGTCTAGCTCATAAGGACAGAAAACAAGTTGTGAAACAGAAAGGAAAGTCAGTTGTAACCAGGGAGATCAAAAAAGCCATTAAGGAATATGCCAGAGAAAGATTCGGAAGCAAGGCTTATTGGCCATACCTGGCTTATTATTCGGAAATGAGAGGGGAATTTATCAAAGGTTGGATTCCGGATGATTATTTTACCACTGTGGTGGAGCCAAAATTAAATCCACTCAACTACAGCAACATAAGTGGAGTGAAGACTTATGACCACAGGCTTTTTGGTGAATTTGCTATAAGGCCTTTTGTCCTCTTTATTTCAGGCTTATTTTATGATGCTGATTTAAACCTTATTAAAGAAGGTCAACTGAAAGATGTTTTATCGGATTACAACGGTGAGCTGGTATTGAAGGAGGAATTTGGCTTTGGTGGAAAGCAGGTTAGGTTTATTCACTCTTCTGAATTTAAGCCTGAGCTGCTTCGAAGAGGTATAAATTATGTTATACAGCCTTCAATAAAGCAGCATAAGATACTCAACGACTTGTACCCCGATAGTGTTAATACGTTCAGGGTAGCGAGCTTGTTTAAAAAGGATGGTTCCATTGAGATCAAATTCGTGATTTTAAGGTTTGGGGTTAATGGTGTAAAGGTTGATAACATGTCTTCCGGGGGGCAATGCCTTTATATTGATCCTTTCGGCATACCATCGAAGGTGGCTCATGATAACCTGGGCCTTGCTGTAGGAGAGAAACATCAGAATACAGGTTTTGTTTTTGCAGATTTAAAAGTCCCGATGTTGGAGGATATTATGGAGAGTTGTAAAACAGCACACTTGAAATACCCTTATGTGGGATTGGTTGGCTGGGATGTCTGCATTGATGAACATGGAAAGCCAAAACTTCTGGAATGGAATGCCTATAACTCCCTGTATGCGTGGGTAGATGCTCTTTATGGCCCCTTCATGGCGGATGATAATGAAATCGAATAAACAAACTACATTTTCAAAAGGTGCAGGCCTCTAATTGATAGAAGGATTACCTGATAAATTTGTGAATAAAGGGAGTAAAACCATTCATGTAAAATTCAAAAGATGGGTGATCCCAGCTCTCAGTCATTTCTATCCGGGGGAGTGCATGCAGATGTTTAATATGGCGTTTTAAAATATTGCTGCTTTCTGTAGTAAAGGCCAGCTTCACATCGCATTGACCGGCAATTCTAAACTCCCTTGGCCCTACAGTAGAGGATATTCCATAAGGATAGGCCAGATGTGCAACAGGTTTTCCTGTTTTCTCCCGAATGATCCCTATGGCTTCCTTTATTTCTGTAAGCACTTCTTTTTCTGGCAATTCACTCAGAGCCATGTGTTTTACTGTATGGGAGCCTATGGTCGCTAATGGATGATTAGAAAGTTCAGTTATCTGATCCCATGAGAGGGCCATTTTTTTTGTTAAGTCTAACAGTCCCTGAAGATCTTTTTTGAATATTTTCTGTAATCTGGGCAGAAGCTCCTCCTGTTTACTTTGCATAATATACCTGCGAATTTCCCAGAATGCGTCTTTTTTTTCAGATTTAGTGGAGGTGCGAAATGAAAAGCCCCGATTACCATCCTCAAATTCGATGCTATCATGGTTCATTATTAGATTCTCCAGATGGTACCACCAGAGTACGATCTGATGGTCTGGAAATCCAGTCGTCAGAAAAACAGAAAAGGGAGCTCCGTATTTTTCGAATACAGGAAGTGCCTGGGTCAGGTTATCTTCATAGCCATCGTCAAGCGTGAAAGTGACAAATCGTTTTACACGCTTCCCGGAAGTCAGTCTCCTGTAACATTCATCCAGCGATACCACATCTATATCTCTTGATATAAAATACTTCAGGGAGGCCTCCAGAAAAGCAGGACGTACCATGAGATCTCTTGTGAATACCTGGTCATCATTAATACCAACACGATGAAACATCAACACGTGACCTATGCCGGAATAGAAGGGTTTGAAGATTTTATAGATTCTACTGTGGTATATCAGATCGGCTTTATTCATTCTTAAAATTAGTGGATTTTCTCAAATAGCATGATATCAATCCATGCTATTACTGGTTGCTGTGTACGATCTGGTGTCCCAGCAGCCGGTCGTAGCGGGTCCCCGGTGGCCGGTGGTAAAAGAGGATCAGATATTCATTACCGGTTTCGGAATGACTCCCCTCTATTTCGGGAACAACAAACTGCTCATCAAAGGAGGGGAGGAAGAGATAGCGGTAATTATAGACACCCTGTTTAAGCAGCAGACTGAGCATGTAGGCCTGTTCTTCCGGCTTGTATTCCATGCGGCTCAGCTCGTCAAACTGCCAGTTGGTGAGTCCGCCTGCAAGATAGACTGTCCCATCCAGCGGAAGGGGCATGTCAAGGCGGAAATGAACAAACACATAATCGGCATCCACTCCCGGGTTATGGCTTCCTTCTGCTTCTATGGCAAAGCGGCCATTGATATCCTCCTGTGAGAAGTAGCTATGAGGCGAACGGGGCGTATCGGGTTTGAGCCTGAAATGGAAAAAGGGAGCCACAAAGTCGATTCGTTCCACATAGTAGGTGGGTGTTCTTGTATTTTTGGTGTCGAAAAACCTGAATTCGTTCCCGCCCGGGAAAATATTTTCCTCCTGGTAATCGTAAACCAGCTGTCCGGGATTCACCATATAGGGCTGCAGGGCATCGAGCCGCAGGTCCCACAGACCGTTCTGATACACCAGGGCCATGGTTTCACTGAAGGGATCGTCAATGGTCACTCCGCTGTGGTTCACCGTAAAGTCCACCTCCTGGCAACAGCCCTTATACTGGTTCAGCACGGGAATGTGAGCGGAAGCCTCAATATTGACCTTGGCCTCGGTCACCATAAAACGCCGGGTAAATACAACATCGTCGGGATTCCCGTCGCGGTATACAAGCAAGAGGTAGTTGCCCGACAGCATAAAGCGAATATCCTCGTTGGGAATCTGAAGTTCATAATGCAGGTAGGTGGTATAAGTGTTGAAGGAGGGGGTGCTTTTCCGGATCTCATTTTCGGGATAGCCTTCCAGGTACTCCTGCTCACTCAGGTCGGAAGGGGTCCAGTCGGCATTGCAGTGAAGCATCCTGTACATGAACCTGGGCTGATCCTCCGACAGGTCGTCGAATTCAAGTACCAGGGGCACATCTCCTGAAAGTTTGACCACGGGATAGCTCAGGGGCCAGCCTTCCCGGTACAACTGAACGGTTTTAACACTGTGATCCAGCACCATTTCACGGACCTCACCATGGTCGTCGGAGTAGGGTTGCTGACTGAGCGCAGGAGTAAAACTGACCTGCATCAATATTATATATGTTATGAGAACGGAGGCTATTTTCATAATATCGCACTCTGGATTTACTGTCAGGATCATGTGTATTTTAAGCATGCCCTTGATTATTACTGCTACTGCTTTGTGGCTAGGTAAATTTAGTTATTTTTATAGATCATTTGATAGATTATTATACTGTTACAAAATAATCCATGGCTGAGGTAATCAAGATTAAAAAGGGTCTGGACATCAAGATGAACGGACAGGCCGAGCTTATCTATGTGAAAGCCCCAAGGGCGAAAACATATGCAATCAAGCCAGGAGACTGGCACGGACTAACCCCCAAAATTATCCCCAAACTCTGCGATGAGGTGAAGGTGGGAACCCCGATTTTTTATGACAAGTACCACCCGGAGATCAAGTTCTGTTCCCCGGTGAGCGGTATCCTGTCATCCATTAATCGTGGCGAACGCCGAAGGATCATCGAGGTGGTTGTGGAAGACAATGGCAAGGACACGGCCGAAACATTTCTCCAGGGCGACCCTTCAGAATTGAAGCGGGAACAGATTGTGGAGAACTTGCTGAACAGCGGCCTCTGGCCAACAATAAAGCAGCGTCCCTATTCCACCATTGCCAAAACGGACGGACAACCCAAGTCCATTTTTATTTCCGCCTTTGACACTTCGCCCCTGGCTCCTGATTTCGATTTTTTACTTAAGGATTCAGAAGAGGATTTCCAGTGGGGCGTAAATGCACTTAAGAGGCTCACTGAGGGCAAGGTACATCTGAATCTGGATGGCCGTTACCCTTCAGTAAGGACGCTAAGCAACATCAAGGGGGTGGAGATCAACCGGTTCAGCGGACCACATCCGGCCGGAAATGTGGGTGTGCAGATATATAATCTGGATCCCATTAATAAGGGAGATGTGGTCTGGGTGGTACAGCCCCAGGATGTAGTGGCCATTGGTCGTTTATTTAAAACCGGTAAATATGATCCCTCAGTGGTGGTGGCCCTGACCGGTGCCAGGGTAGAGAAGCCCCAGTACTACAAAACAATTCGTGGTACCGAGGTGGCTCCTTTGCTTGAGAAGCAGCTGAAGGAAGGTACAAACCGGGTGATCAGCGGCAATGTGCTGAATGGAACAAGCATCGATGCCGGGACCGGCTATGTGGGCTTCCTTGATTCACAGATTACCGTTATTACCGAAGGAAATTATTATGAACTCTTTGGCTGGATATTGCCCGGCTTCAAGAAAATGTCTGTATCCAGATCATTTGCTTCCACCTGGCTCACACCCAACCGGAAGTTTGATATGGATACCAACTATCACGGGGGCGAGCGGGCCTTTGTGATGACCGGTGAATATGAAAAGGTATTGCCCATGGATATTTACCCCATGCAGCTTCTCAAGGCCATCCTGGTAAACGACATTGATAAGATGGAACAGCTTGGCATCTATGAACTGGATGAGGAGGATATGGCCCTTTGTGAATTTGTATGCACCTCCAAGACTCCGGTTACCAAGATCCTCAGGGAAGGGCTCAAAGCCATGAGAAAAGAAATGGAAGACTAACATACTTAGTATATAAATATGAGTTTACGACGATTTGTTGATAAGGTCAAACCCTCATTTGAAGAGGGGGGGAAGCTTCATATTTTCCTGGCAGGATTTGAAGCCATCGAAACCTTTTTCTTTGTCCCCAATCAGGTGACTAAAGGAAGGGTGCATATCAAGGATGCCAATGATATGAAGCGTTCCCTGATTATTGTTCTGATTGCCATGGTGCCAGCTCTTCTTTTTGGAATCTGGAATACCGGGTTTCATCATTTCCAGGCCCTGGGCATTGAAGCCGGATTCTGGGAGATGGTCTGGTTCGGATTTCTGAAAATTCTACCCATCATTATCGTGAGTTATGTGGTAGGTCTGGGTATAGAAATTGCCTTTGCCCAGATGCGGAACGAGGAGGTGGCTGAAGGCTATTTTGTTTCCGGAATGCTGATCCCCCTGGTCATGCCTGCCGATGTTCCACTCTGGATGGTGGCCGTAGCCACAGTCTTTGCCGTGGTGATTGGCAAAGAGGTATTCGGAGGAACCGGGATGAATATATTGAACCCCGCGCTGGTTGCACGGGCCTTCCTCTTCTTTGCCTATCCCAGTCACATGTCCGGAGACAAGGTCTGGATAGCCGGACTCAGCGATGGAACTGGCATTGTGGACGGGTATTCGGGAGCAACCATACTGGGCCAGGCGGCATCGAACACATCCAACTTCTTAAACGGTCTGGGAGAAGCTTATACCTCCATGGACATGTTCCTGGGGACCATCCCCGGATCCATCGGGGAGACTTCCACGCTGGCCATCCTCATCGGGGCAGCCATCCTCATCCTTACGGGTGTAGCAAGCTGGAAAGTGATTTTTTCCGTCTTTGCAGGAGGAGCGATCATGGGCCTTATCCTGAATCTTTTCGCAGTGAATGAATTTATGGCACTTCCCTTCTGGGAGCATCTCCTCCTGGGTGGATTTGCCTTCGGTGCGGTCTTCATGGCCACCGACCCGGTTACCGCCACGCAGACGGAAAAAGGGAAATGGATCTATGGCTTCCTCATTGGCTTCCTGGCCATCCTGATCAGGGTGCTCAACCCTGCCTATCCGGAAGGGGTAATGATGGCCATCCTGCTGATGAATGTCTTCGCTCCCCTCATCGACTATTACATCGTTGAGGCAAATATCAAGAAGAGACTGAAACGAGCCAAAGTAGTAGCAAACCAATAGACGAAACGAACATGAGAAGTTTTAGCAATACATACATTTTTGTCTTTTCGCTGATCATGGTAACGATTGTAGCCGTGCTGCTTTCATTCGTTTCCACGCAGTTGAAGCCCCTCCAGGAGATGAATGTCCAGATTGAAAAGAAACAGGACGTACTCCGCTCGGTGGGCAAAGCTGAAAACGCAGCTGAAGTAGAAGATAAGAACACCTACATTGACGAGGAGTTCGCTAAGTACATAACTGAATCCTATGTGGTCGATTACAATGGAGACATGGTAGAGACCGATGCCTTTGAAGTGATGCTGGGTCTCACAGCTGAGATCCGCAAGCCTCGCGAAGAAAGGAACTACCCGGTATTTATCTATTCGGAAAACGGAGGACCAAAGAGATATGTGATACCCGTACGGGGTAAAGGGCTCTGGGGACCGATCTGGGGCTATGTGGCCCTGGAAGAGGATCTGAATACCATCTCCGGGGCGGTATTTGATCACGATAAAGAGACTCCCGGACTGGGTGCGGAGATCAATACCGGCTGGTTCCAGGAACCTTTTATTGGAAAGACAATCTTTAACGATGCCGGTGAGTTTGTATCCGTGGAAGTGGCAAAGGGCGGGGCAGACCCCACCAGCAAGCACCAGGTGGATGCCATTGCCGGTGGAACAATTACATCCAAGGCCCTGGAAGCGATGATCATCGACTGCATGACTGGCTATGTGGCCCATTTTAAAGAACTAGCAAATAACTAAGATATGAGTACGGAAAAGGAACCTTTATTTTCGCCAAAGAACCTGAAGCTTCTGAGCGAGCCTCTGGGAAAGAGCAATCCCATTACCGTTCAGGTGCTGGGGATCTGTTCGGCACTGGCGGTGACTGTGAAACTGAAGCCCTCCATTGTACTGGCACTTTCAGTGGTGGCTGTCATGGCGGTGTCCAATGTGGTGATCTCCCTGTTGAGAAAAATGGTGCCACCGCGTATCCGGATCATTGTTCAGCTGGTGGTGATTGCCTCCATGGTGATCCTGGTGGACCAGGTACTGAAGGCCTATGCCTATGATGTGAGCAAGCAGCTTTCGGTATTCGTGGGCTTGATTATTACCAACTGCATTATTATGGGACGCCTGGAAGCCTTTGCCCTGGGTAATAAGCCCTGGCCTGCTTTGCTTGACGGCCTTGGAAATGCTGCGGGTTATGCGGTAATCCTGATCATTGTAGCCTTCTTCAGGGAGCTGCTGGGGTCGGGTACACTGCTGGACATGCAGGTCATCCCGCAGGCCTTTTACGATGCCGGATATGTAAATAACGGAATGATGATCCTTCCTCCCATGGCCCTGGTGGTGGTGGGTGTAATTATCTGGATTCAGCGATCACGCCGTAAAGACCTGATAGAGGACTAAAACTTTAGCTTCGAACTTAAGAAATTAGCATAATGGAAAATTTAGTCAACATATTTGTTAAGTCCATCTTCATCGATAACATGGTCTTTGCCTATTTCCTGGGCATGTGTTCCTACCTGGCCGTTTCCAAGACGGTGAAGACATCAACGGGACTGGGGATCGCAGTGGTCTTTGTTCTTGGATTTACCGTTCCAATCAACTTCCTACTGGAGAAATTTATCCTGAAGGCCGGGGCCCTGACCTGGATCAGTCCCTCGCTGGCCGATGTGGATCTGAGCTTCCTGACCTTCATCATGTTCATCGCTGTAATTGCCTCCATGGTGCAGCTGGTGGAAATGGTTATTGAAAAGTTTGCACCAACCCTCTATACCTCCCTGGGTATATTCCTGCCGCTGATCGCGGTGAACTGTGCCATTCTGGGAGGATCGCTCTTTATGCAGGAGCGTGAATATGCCAATATAGGCGAAGCCACTGTATTCGGGCTTGGCTCCGGCGTTGGCTTTTTCCTGGCCATAGTAGGCATCGCTGCCATTCGGGAAAAGATCAAGTATTCCAATGTTCCCGCTCCCTTGCGCGGACTGGGCATCACCTTTATAATTACGGGGCTGATGGGGATCGCTTTTATGAGTTTTATGGGTATAAATTTGTAGGACTATGATATTTCTCACTTCAACACTTACAGTGATTTTAATCAGCATCGCTGTTTTTCTTGTGGTCATTCTCACGCTGGTGGCTGTGCTGCTTTATGCAAGGCATAAGCTGATACCGCAGGGAGACATTCAGCTGAAGGTCAATGACAAAGAATTTACGGTATCACCAGGGACCACCTTGCTGAATACCCTTTCAGCCAACGATATTTTTCTTCCATCGGCCTGTGGTGGTGGAGGAACCTGCGGCATGTGCACCTGCCAGGTGCTTGAGGGCGGCGGGACCATCCTTCCAACTGAAACGGGATTTTTTACCCGCAAGGAGCAACAACAGCAGTGGAGACTGGGTTGCCAGGTGAAGCTTCGTGAAGATATGACCATTCAGATTCCCGAAGAGGTCATGGGCATCAAGAAATGGGAGTGCGAGGTGGTAAGCAACCACAATGTGGCCACCTTTATCAAGGAATTTGTGGTGAAGCTGCCCGAAGGGGAGAAGCTAAACTTTAAATCAGGAGGCTATATCCAGATTGATGTTCCGAAAATAGAGGTTGATTTCAAAACCGACGTCGATGTGGAAGAGGAGTACCGCGATGAGTGGGACAAGTACAAAATGTGGGATCTGCATATGAAGAATCCCGAGGAGACTTATCGCGCCTATTCCATGGCCAATCATCCTGCTGAAGGGAATATTGTGATGCTGAACATCCGCATCGCCACACCTCCCTGGGATGTGAGTCACGGCCGTTTCAAAAATGTGAACCCGGGGATCTGTTCCTCCTATATTTTCTCCCGCAAACCGGGCGATAAGGTCATGGTATCGGGTCCTTACGGAGAGTTCTTTATCAAGGACACCAAGAATGAGATGGTGTATGTGGGCGGCGGTGCCGGGATGGCTCCCATGCGTTCGCACATCTTCCACCTCTTCCATACCCTGAAGACCGGGCGGAAGGTAAGCTACTGGTACGGGGCGCGCTCCAAGAGGGAGATCTTTTACGAGGACCATTTCAGGGCCATCGAAAAAGACTTCCCCAACTTCACCTTTAATATTGCGCTTTCAGAACCTGCAGAAGAGGACAACTGGGAAGGCCCCGTCGGCTTTATCCACCAGGTCCTTTACGACAACTACCTGCGCTATCACGAAGAGCCTGAAGAGATTGAATATTACATGTGCGGCCCCCCGCAAATGAACGGTGCCGTCTCCAAGCTGCTCTACGATATGGGAGTGCCGGATGAGATGATTGACTTTGACGACTTTGGGTAGGGAAACACCCCAGTGTATTTAAACCGTCGCTGCACCCAGCCTCCGGCTGGCTAAGGCTCCTCTTAAATACACAGCGGATGTTTTTGAGAGAATATAAACATGAGGGAGTGGGCCGGATGGCTGCTCCCTTTTCTTTCTCCCCCCCCACTTCAATTACTCTATAAAAGAATACACGCTTGTTATATTAGCTGCCCATAATTAGCTGCGCCGAGCTCGCAGGCTCGGTTAGTGTAGCGAATTTCAGCAGCGTTATAATATGCGTGTTTCAAGACCTGTGGTGTATGTGAGTGCCGTTTTGTATCTTGCGGCTGAAAAATCAAAGCCATGAGACGATACATTATAGTACTGCTCATCCTGATGGTCTGGATCAGCTCTTGTAATACCGGATCGGGTGGAGCCTACCACAGAATTCAGGGATTTACGCAGGGAACCACTTACAGGATCATTTATCAGCATCCAACGGAAGATGACCTGCAGGGCCGTATAGATTCACTCTTAAGGAGCTTTGACCGTTCCCTCTCTTCCTACGACACTACCAGCATCATAAGTGCCGTAAATAAGAACAAGCCCGATGTCCTTACCGACTCCATGTTCCGGACCGTATTTCGTGAATCGGCCCGGGTGTACCAGGTTTCGGGCGGAGCATTTGATATTACGCTTGGACCATTGATCGATGCCTGGGGTTTTGGCCCCGGTCAGCGACAGGAGGTAGACAGTTCCATGGTGGATAGCCTCTTGCAGTATGTGGGGATGGAGAAGGTACAACTTAAGGGCCAGCGGGTTGTAAAAAGCCATCCCGCTGTTAAGTTAAATGTGAATGCCATTGCCCAGGGCTACTCGGTGGATGTGGCTTCTGCCTTCCTGGAAGAGCTGGGATGTAAAAACTACATGGTGGAGATCGGTGGGGAGATCCGTACGCGTGGGGTGAATGATAAAGGAAATTTCTGGAGGATCGGGGTGGACCGGCCCGAATACGGGAATATGGTTCCGGGAGAGCAATTGCAGGTCATTATCAGCATGCACAACCGCTCCCTGGCCACTTCGGGCAATTACAGGAAATTCTATGAAAAGGACGGAGTAAAGATTACCCACTCCATCGATCCGCTTACGGGTTACCCGAAAGAATCGAGCCTGCTCAGCGTAACCATACTTTGTGACGAGTGTATGACGGCCGATGCCTACGCAACCACCTGCATGGTTATGGGACTGGAAAAGGCCAAACTTTTTGTCGAAAGTACAAAAGGTGTTGACGCATACTTCATTTATGGTGACGAATTTGGAGGCTACCAGGTGTGGTTCACCAAGGGAATGAAGAAGTACATTGAATTGCCCTGATATTTGTTTACATTTAGTCATACAATTTGGGCAAGCGTATGACATCTTTCACATTAAGGTTTGTATTTATAGTTTGCGTGCTGGCATTTCCAGGGGCATGTAACACCATGAGCCCGGGCTGTACAGATGCCCTGGCCAGCAATTTTGATCCTTCGGCCACTTCAAATGATGGATGCTGTACCTATGATACGGCTTATATTGCTCCGGAAAAAACCCTGGAGCTACCCGTGGAACTGGAGGAAACATCCGGTTTGATCCTGTGGGACGGTTACCTCTGGACACATAACGACAATTCTGATACCCGGCTATACGGGCTCGATCCTGCCACCGGGAAGGTAAAAAAGACACACATCCTGTGGAAAGTGGAGAATTACGACTGGGAGGAGATTTCCCAGGATGAGGCTTATATTTATGTGGGGGATTTTGGAAATAACGGATCAGGCGACAGGCAGGATCTTCATATCCTGCGGGTTGAGAAAAACTCACTGAAGTCGGGGAAGCCCTCCATCGATACCATCTGGTTCAGCTATAGTGATCAGACAGATAGCAGTCCGGCAGGGCCGAATCAGACAGATTTTGACTGTGAGGCCTTTGTGGTCACATCGGATAGCATCTACCTGTTTACCAAGCAGTGGCTGAGCGGAAGCACCACGATCTACGCCCTGTCTAAGGAGCCGGGCGAATATGTGGCACAAAGGAGAAACACCCTGGATGTGGGCGGCCTGGTAACGGGAGCAACTTACCTGGAAGAGAAAGGGCTGGTGGTGCTCTGTGGCTACAGCGGACTTTCGCAACCCTTCCTCTATCTCCTCTATGACTATCCGGAACAGGAATTCTTCTCGGGAAACAAACGCCGGATCAATCTGGCACTTCTGTTTCACCAGGTGGAGGGTATTGCTACGGAGGATGGATCAACATTTTATATTTCAAATGAATATTCCGGATTTCGGTCCTCAGGTTTCCAGAATACACAAAAACTTCATGTGTTCGATCTGGATCCATTTCTCAGGAAATATCTGGAAGGAGATTAATTCTGCATGTGAGGCTTGAGCAGGCCCATTGTTCATTATTTTTGACGGAATGGAAGAAATTACATATGAAACCTTGAAAATTGTCTAACGAAAAGTCAAATGAATTTTATCCATATGGAATGCTTCCAGCATGCAGATAAACTCTGTTTGTCAAATAGGAATAAAGGGGGTCAATTCCTGAAACTAATCTTTATATTTTTACGTTTAAGATTCTTGTATGAACTATAGAAAATAGTAATAAAACCTGTTCGGTCCTGGGACTGAGGAGGCGAAGCTGAATACTGACCCAAAATATACCCAGGTGCCATGTTCTATGAATCAAGGAATTACCCTATCATAATCAATTAGAAACTATGACTTATTTAAATTCATTGCAGAAGTACCTCCACATTAAATCGCTGGTGATCATTCTTGGAGGAGTGTTTTTGCTAAATGGATGTGTGACAAGTAGAAAGACTACCTACTTGCAGGAGTATAAGAAAAGTGAATATGCCGGAGAATATGTTCCGCCTGAGGACTACCTGATTCGCCCCAATGACAATATTTATCTGAATGTTGCCACTCCAGATCCACGACAGTCGGCCATGTTTAATGCCATGGGGGACGGAGCAAACCAGGGATTTGATGAAGCAACTGCGCAGATTTATTCTTATGTCGTTGAAATAGATGGAACAGTAAATCTCCCCTATATCGGAATTATTCCAGTGGCTGGGAAAACGCTCGCTGAGGCCAAAGTAGTTATTGAGCAGGAGTTGAACGATTATGTGAATGATGCCACGGTGACCGTTAAGCTGGTTAATAATATTGTTACAGTACTTGGAGAAGTCGTGAACCCAGGGGTTTACCCGCTCTATAAAGAGAGACTGAATATCTACCAGGCTCTGGCTCTGGCAGGTGACTTGGATACCTATGCCGACCGCTTCGAAGTGAGCCTTATCAGGAAAGGAGCTGAAGGTTCGATTGTTAAAACCTTTGATATCACTGATAAGAATATTATTGATTCAGAGTATTACTATATTTTACCTAACGATGTGGTATATGTGAGGCCGATGAAAGGGAAGTTTTTTGCCTTAGAATCATTCCCATGGACGCTAATTTTCACAGCGATAACCACTTTTATTCTACTTGAGAACTATATTAATCCACCACAATGAGAAATCCTATGACCCAAGAGATAAATGACCCAACGAAGAATCAACAGGTAGGTCTCTCACATATGATCAATTTTCACAAAATTTTGATGATGATGTTGAGGAACTGGTATATCTACCTGTTCGGGATTCTTATATCCATCGCAGGTGCATATTTTTATCTGAAGCATAAAATTCCCACCTATCGAGTAACTACAACGATCTTAATAGGGGAGGAGGGGAACAGTCAGAATGCCATGGGGGAAGATATGCTTCAGGGTTTTGCTCTAAGGCCTGGGGTTCAGAACCTGGACAATCAACTGGTGATTGTACGGTCCTTTTCTATGATTCGCAAGGCGGTAGAGGAACTGCCTTTTGGGGTTGACGTATACAGGAAGGGCTTCCAAAGCCAGGCATCCTTTTATCCAATGAGCCCTATCCGGGTGGAGATCGGGGAAGAAGGCCCTCCGTATGATTCCGAATTTGTATTCCAGTATGACACAAAAGAGGATATGTTTCATGTGAATACCTCCCGTGAATCTCTGCATGAACTGGATTCTATCTTTTCCTTTGGTCAATTGATAGAGGTCAATGGAGGTTCCTTTACCCTACATCCACAGCCTGAACTGGAGGAATTTTATAAGGAAGGAGGAAAAATATATATCCGATTCTACGATAAGGTTAGGCTAACGGAATTATATCTGAAAAGGCTGGAGGTAGAAAATACCACCAGGGACGGAAGTATTATCAGTCTTTCCCTGCAGGGCCCCAATCGAATCAAGGATGTTATTTTCCTGGATAAGCTAACAGAGGTCTACATAAATGATAACCTGGATAAAAAGAATGAGGAAGCCCTTCGTATAACCGACTTTATCAATGCACAACTGGGTGATGTTCAGGATTCTCTAAGGGTCACCGAACGGAATCTGATGAATTTCCGTTCCACCAACATGATTATGGATGTATCGGCTCAGGCCCAGCAAATCCTGGACCAGACCGTTCTGCTTGATAATGAAAAAGCAAGGCTGAGCCTCGAAAGAACCTATTATAACTACCTGGAAGGTTACCTGGAACAGGAGGACAATGACAAGGCACCCATTGCACCTGCCTCCATGGGAATCACCGATCCCCTGCTTGTTAACCTGATGCAGGAGCTAGCAGGCCTGCAGGCTGAATACTTTAGCAAGGTAGCAGGTGAACGTAATCCGCTGCAGGGCCAACTTGAAATGCGAATCAGGAATACTAAGAATAGCATTAAAGAGACCCTGCAAGGCATAAAACTGGCCAACCAGATGGCTCTAGAGAAAGCCAATGAACAGATTAACACTATAAATTCTCGGGCCGAAGGATTGCCCATAAAAGAACGCCAGCTGCTTGGATTTGAGAGGGAATTTAACCTGAATAATACCCTCTACACATTTCTCCTACAACGACGGGCCGAGTCTCAAATCCAAAGTGCTTCCAATACACCCGACAATGAACTGGTGGACCCTGCGAGGGCAGAGGGTCCGATATCGCCCATTCCCCAACTGGTATTCGCGTTTGCCTTTGCCTTTGCCCTGGGAATGCCCACCCTGGTGATTATCAGCAAGGAGGTAATAAACAATAAGGTTACTTGTGAGGAAGATTTGAAACTTATCACACAACTTCCAGTGGTTGCTCACTTTCCTCACAGCAGGTTGAGTTACAATACGGTGGTACTGAATGAACCTGATTCAAGAATTTCTGAATCCTTCAGGAGTTTGAGAACGCGGATGGATTTTTTTACCCGAGACATCAAATGTCCAATGATTGTTCTTTCCTCTTCTGTTCCAGGTGAAGGCAAAACTTTTGCTGCCATCAACCTTGCTTCTGCCTATAGTCTGGCCGGTAAGAAAACACTATTAGTTGGTATGGACCTCAGACGCCCCATGCTGGCTAAAAGCTTTAACCTGAACCATGAGCTGGGTTTAACCGATTATCTCATAGGGAAGAAGAAATTAAACGAGGTTACTCAGGAGACTGATTTTAAGGATCTTTTTGTGATTCTTTCAGGCCCCATTCCTCCCAACCCGGGAGAGCTTTCAAGTTCTGAGAAAACCAGGGAGTTGTTTGGATTGCTTAAGGAAAAATATGACTATATCATTGTTGACAGCCCCCCAATCGGCGTTGTATCTGATATTTATCTTGCTGCATCCCTGGCCGATTCTGTGCTGATGATGGTTCGTCACGATTATACAAAGAAGAATGTATTGAGTGCCACACTGGCCGAGGTACAGGGCAATGGGATTGAACGTCTGAGTATTCTTGTAAATGATGTGAAAGCACTGGGGAGCAGTTACCGTTATGCATACAAGTACAAGTATGATTACCGGCAAAAAAAGACCACCTAGCAATAGCTTTTGAATTTTGGAACCAGAACTGATTAAACTACCAAAATTCCTGGATAGTCGCGGAAATCTCTCTTTTTTTGAAGAGGATAATCAGTTGCCTTTTAAAGTCAAAAGGGTATACTGGATATACGATGTGCCAGGAGGTGAGAAAAGAGGTGGACATGCATTTAAGGAGACCTGGGAGTGCATCGTGGCCCTGTCGGGGAGTTTTGACGTCCTGCTTCACGATGGTACAAAGGAGTTCCGATATCCACTGAACAGGTCCTACTATGGGGTGCTAATTCCTAAAATGATGTGGAGAACGCTTGAAAATTTTTCCACCAATTCTCTGGCATTGATTGCAGCTTCAACGAAGTATTCAGTGGAAGATTATATTTACGATATAGAGGTGTTTAAATCGCTTAAAGCCCAATGAAAAGCCTGGTATCTGATATTCATAATTGCAATGTGCTTGAGATGGAGAAGAACCACAATCCAGCTGGTAACATCACTGTTTACCAGAATGGATCTTCTCAGCCTTTTGATGTAAGAAGGGTGTATTACCTTTATGACGTTCCTGGAGGATCTGAAAGGGGGGGGCATGCACATAAGGAATTGTACCAGCTGATCGTGGCAGCAGGAGGCTCATTTGATGTTATCCTTGATGATGGTAAAAACAAGAAGATTATACAGCTTAACAGACCTTATTATGGTTTGCTAGTGGTGCCAGGAATCTGGAGAGAAATCGTAAACTTTTCATCGGGAGCCATTTGTCTGGTACTGGCTTCAGAGAAGTACTCCGAAGAAGATTATATCAGGGACTATTCCGAATTCAGAAGGATAAAGAAAGTTGGAGATGTTGATTGAAGTTGATGCAGAAGTTTACAGGAGAATCTTTCCTTCCAGCCCACATCCATTTATCTCCGAGCCCTTTATTGAACTGAATAAGGGAAAGGCGGAAAAGATACTCAGGCTTGTTGAGGACAGGAAGAAACCAGGGATGGGATTAATAGCCGGAGTAAGAGAAAAGACCTTATACTCTCCCTTTTCAGCTCCCTTTGGCGGGTTTCATTTCCGAAAATCAATATTGTACTCCAGCGAAATTGATGGTTTCCTGTCCTTTTTGAAAGAGTATATTATTACCCATGGGCTGGATGGAATTGAATTGACACTACCTCCGGATCTGTACCAATCTACTATTAACGCCAAAGCTGTAAATTCTTTAATTCGGATGGGATTCCGAAATCATATACCTGATATTACAAGCTGGATCAAGTTGGAAGAGTTCCAGGGATCTTTTTCTCACAGGGGAAGCAACGAGAGTTACAGGAAGGCATTACGGAATGGCCTTTCCTTCCGAAATACTACTGATTCAAATGAGAGAAAAGAGGTTTATGATCTTATTGCCCGGAACAGGGCCAGGTTTGGACGACCTATCTTCATGACCTTTGATGACGTTTTAAACGCAAGTGAGTTATGGCGCACAGATTTTTTTGTGGTCACAGCTGCTGATCATAGCATTTTAGCCTCAGGAATATTCTATCGTAGTTTCAGGGACATTATTTATGCGCTGTTTTGGGGCGACAATGAAAAGGGCAGGAATTTAAATGCCATGGATTTTCTTTCTTATAAACTATGGTCCTTTTATAAGGATCTGGGATATAAATATATTGATTTGGGGATATCAACTGAATCGGGAATCCCTAATAACGGACTGTTGCGTTTTAAGGAAAATCATAATGCAGTTTCTTCCATCAGGCATACCTTTTCATGGAGGACTGATCATTAATATAGGTGATAGAGAGTATGAAAAAGAGAGATTTTAAGTTATATGAAGAGGGTTATGAAGAGATGCCTTTTGAGGCAACATTAGTTGAATACAGAAGAAAAATCGTTATACAGAGCCTGCTCAGGTACAAGCATGATCGGATTCTTGAAGTTGGTTGCGGGATGGATCCGTTATTCAAACACTTTTCTGAGTATGTTTCAATGACCGTTATTGAACCATGTGAATCATTTTATGAGAATGCCATTGGTTTAAAGAATAATGACCGGATTGAAATATACAATGGTCTTTTTGAGGACGTGGCAGATCAGTTGCAGCAGCATACATTTGACTTTATAATAGTCAGTTGTTTGCTTCACGAGATACCTGATACTCATAAATTTCTGAGCAAAATTCATGAAATTTCGAATAAAGAGACCACCATTCATATTAATGTTCCCAATGCCAATTCATTTCATCGCATCCTGGCCATGGAAATGGGCTTGATTGAATCAGTATTCGAATTTTCAGCCACCAATGTAAAGATGCAACAAAGCCGGGTCTTTAATCTAGAGTCTTTGACTGATCTCTTAAGGAATCAGAAGTTTAAGGCTGAGGATTCGGGTTCGTATTTTATTAAGCCCTTTACCCATCATCAAATGGAGCAGCTTATTAATACCGGGATCTTAACCAGGGAAATTCTGGATGGATTATTTGGGATGACGAAATACTATCCAGATCTGGGTTCAGAAATCTTTGTCAATTGTACTCAAAATGGGAATAGCGGTTTATGATTAAATTTCTTGATCTGAAATCTGTAAATGATTCCTTCGAACCCGAAATTGGTCGAGCTATTCACCGTGTTCTTGATTCAGGCTGGTACCTCCTGGGTCAAGAGCTTGAATCATTTGAATACGAGTTTGGTCATTTTACTGGGTCAAAGCACTGCATAGGCGTTGCCAATGGGCTGGATGCACTTCGTCTTATTTTCAAAGCTTATATGCAGATGGGTCAGATGAAAGAAGGAGATGAAATCATAGTTCCGGCCAATACTTTTATTGCCTCCATCCTTGCCATCACAGATAACAGATTAACACCGGTGTTGGTGGAGCCCGGGATAGACAGCTTTAATCTTGATATTTCGCTTATTGAGAGACACATCACCTCACGTACCCGAGCGATCATGGTGGTTCATCTCTATGGCATGGCCTGTTGGTCCGATCAGCTGGAAGAGATTGCCAAGAGACATAATCTCCTTCTAATTGAAGACAATGCGCAGGCTATTGGGGCCCGGTTAGAAGATTCCAGACGGACAGGTTCGCTAGGAGATGCTGCGGGTCACAGCTTTTACCCGGGTAAGAACCTGGGGGCTTTAGGAGATGGCGGCGCGGTAAGCACTGATAATGATGAACTTGCAGCCATGATCAGGGCTCTTTCAAACTATGGTTCGAAGAAGAAATACATACATGAATACCAGGGATTAAATTCCAGACTGGATGAAGTTCAGGCAGCAGTACTTCGGGTGAAACTTCCGCGCCTGGATTCGGATAATCAGCGAAGGAGGGAAGTGGCACAGTACTATATGGATCACATTGTCCACCCCGGGATTATTCTGCCGCGTGTCCATGGTACAGCAGAACAGAACCTGGCTCACGTATGGCATCTTTTTGTGATCCGCCACTCACGGCGTGATCACTTACAGCAATACCTGGCAGATCATGGGATCCAAACCCTGATTCATTATCCCGTACCCCCGCACAGGCAGTTAGCCTACCCAGAATGGAGCGAAATAAATATTCCTGTTACAGAACAAATTCACGATACTGTATTGAGTTTACCAATGAGTCCGGTGATGAGTAGAAAAGAGTTGAGGCAGGTAGTAGAAACGATTAATCAATACACGGAATAGTTCTGTGAACTATCAGGAATGACAGAACAACGTTCATCGTATCGTCAGATATTTAAAGCTACCTCCCTGTTCGGTGGTGTTCAGGTTTTTCAGATCCTGATTGGGATTGTCAGGGTAAAGTTTATCGCAGTACTTCTGGGTACTGCAGGTGTTGGTATTATGGGGTTGTTAAATGCACCCCTGGATTTGATTGTTGCCATTACTGGTTTGGGAATCTCATTCTCTGCTGTCCGGGATATATCTGCAGCAGACGGAGAATTGGAAAAATCCGGTCTGGCTAAGGCCATCGTCCTTCTTCGCAGATGGTCCTGGGTAACAGGACTTTTTGGAGTGCTGGTAACTATTGCCTTTGCCCCTCTTCTGAGCCAGTGGTCATTTGGTAATAAAGAATATACCTGGGCCTTTATCTGGCTATCCACCACCCTGATTCTAGGTGCCATAAGTCGTGGGCAGACTGCTGTTCTGCAGGGGACACGCAGGTTGAAGGATCTTGCAAAAGCAAGTGTGATAGGTTCGGCATTGGGTTTGATTACCTCGATCCCACTTTATTATTGGTTTGGAAATGAAGGCATCGTTCCTGCCATTGTAATCTCTGCCATTACCGTACTTTTCCTTTCCTGGTATTTCGCAAGAAAGGTGGAGATAGAACCGGTTCAGATGACTTATAAAGAGACCTTTAGTTCTGGTATGGGTATGGTAAAACTTGGGATATCCATGACTATTGCAGGATTTATAGCCTCCCTTTCCAGGTACATTCTGAACGCTTATATCAGTCATAATGGAGGAATAGAGGTGGTGGGTCTCTACAATGCCGGATGGGGTGTTGTAGGTCAGTATACGGCAGTGGTTTTTGCAGCCATGGCAACTGATTATTTCCCTCGGCTATCAGCCATTCATAGTGATAACGGGAAAGTACAGGAGCTGGTTAGGCAACAGAGCGAAACAGCTCTATTAATCCTGACGCCATTACTTTCACTATTAATCATTATGATGCCTGTGGTGGTCAAGGTGCTATACACCAAGGAGTTTTTACCAATGCTTATGTTTACCAATCTTACCATATTAGGTATACATTTCAAAACTTTATCCTGGGCCATGGGCTATATCTACTTAGCCAAGAGCGATAGCCGAATTTTCCTTATCCTGGAAATCATAGGAGGTTCGATTATTCTTGGGCTGAACTTGCTGTTTTATTATCTCTATGGCCTCAATGGATTGGGTATCTCGTTTATCATATCCTACATCATCGCCATATTGATTTCATTCTATGTCTTGAAAAGGAGATACCAGATCAGCTTTCCGGCCAATCTGTATGTGAAGATGATTTTCACCTACTGTTTTGTTATACTCGCCTTCCTGACTTCCTTCATTGATGACTCATTGCATAGATACCTGGTTGGTGCTGTGATCCTTGTCCTGGCTACCATTTATTCGGTATATAAACTGAATCAACTTATGGACCTGAAATCGTTTATCGTAGATAAAATACAAAATAAACTTAGGAAATGAGCACTGTAGTTTCTGTTGTTATTGTCACTTACAATTCGTCAAAATTCATTATTGAGACACTCGACAGTGTGTATAATCTTACCTGGAAAGATATTGAACTGATCATTACAGACGATTGCTCAACAGACGAGACAGTGGAGTTGTGCGAGACCTGGTTGAGGCAAAAGAGTGAGAGATTCTTTCGTACATGTATGGTTACTTCCGAAGTAAATACAGGAGTTTCAGCCAATGGAAACCGAGGATTGGGAAAGGTCACCAGCAAGTGGGTCAAACTATTGGGCGGAGATGATGTCCTGGTCCCAGGCTGCCTGACCTATAACATGGAGCACGTGTCGGCAAATCCCGACATCCGGGTGCTGTTTTCCCAATTGGAAGTCTTCCGGGATACTTTTGAAGCACACAACTATGACCATTCCACACCCGAAGAGGTTGGTAGTGATAGTATTTTGTGGTCACAAAGGTCCGTTGATTCCCAGTACCGCATGTTATTGAAAACGGATCGGATTCATTTCTCACCCTCGGTTTTTATACATATGGATGCCCTGGTGTCGGTCGATTGTTTTGATGAGCGTTTCAGGGATTTTGAAGACTATACCCTCTGGTTGAATCTCACCCGCAAGGGGCACAGACTTTACTTCATGAAGAAAGTGACTGTCAAGTATAGAATGCATGCACAGGCACTAAACAATACTGGTATATCGCAAATAGTAAATCCAAATTATTATAAAGAGGAGGGAATGCGGAAATTATATACCTATCCATATCTGCCACTTGATTTGAAATTGGAAGCCCGACATATCTGGTTTGTCGCCCAGCTATTCCGATTGAAGGAGCTTAATAAAAGGACGAAATTGAATCTGTTTCTCTGGACTCTTTTAAGACGCTATCTAAATCCTTTCAGCTACTACATTGCCATCAAAAAAAGACTGAATCCCAAACTGATGGAGAATGAATTATATTTGTAATACGCCTTATCTCCCTGAATTATGAAAACCGCACTTGTAACAGGCGCTGATGGCTTTATTGGCTCACACCTCACAGAGTTGCTTCTTGAGAGAGGTTTACGGGTCAGAGCCCTGGCGCAATATAACTCCTTTAACAACTGGGGCTGGCTGGAGGATGTTCCCGCGCACGATCATCTGGAAATTATCACCGGTGATGTACGTGATCCCTATTTTGTAAAAAAGATTGTGGCGGACACTGACCTGGTCTTTCACCTGGCTGCTCTTATCGCCATCCCATACTCCTATCATGCACCAGACTCATATGTGGATACCAATGTGAAGGGAACCCTTAACATTTGTCAGGCAGCCAGGGAGCTTGGAGGGGTCAGAGTATTGAGTACCTCCACCTCAGAAGTATATGGGACGGCCAGGTATGTGCCTATCAATGAAGAACATCCCAGGCAGGCACAATCACCTTACTCTGCTTCCAAAATAGGAGCAGATGCCTTGGCAATGAGTTTTTTCAATGCATTTGAGTTACCAGTGACCATTGTACGTCCCTTTAACACCTATGGACCCAGACAATCGGCACGGGCCATTATCCCAACCATAATCACGCAGATTGCCTCGGGTATTGAAGAGATCAGCCTGGGGGACCTGAGCCCTACGCGGGATATGAACTATGTGAAGGACACTTGCCGGGGCTTCCTCGAAATAGCCAACAGCATAGATACCATTGGCAGAGAGATCAATATAGCTTCTAATTTTGAAGTTTCCATGGGGGGTATTGTAGAGATGATTAAGGATATCATGAGTAGCGACGTGAGGATATTAACAGATGAAGACCGGCTCAGACCCGCTGCTTCAGAAGTATTCAGGCTCTGGGGGGACAATACTCTGATCAGCTCACTCACAGGTTTTGAACCTGAGTATGATCTAAGAAAAGGCCTTGAACAGACCTGTGCATGGTTTAGCAGAAAAGAGAACCTGTTAAAGTATAAAGCAGGCTTATATAACCTT
>Ga0180430_10000700_pt1 | contig 35682 bp, 23 predicted proteins | sample SS_ome_9_FD_132999 | JGI IMG/M metagenome (GOLD analysis project Ga0180430, IMG submission 132999) | Hypersaline lake sediment archaeal communities from the Salton Sea, California, USA - SS_1_S_2 metaG | ecosystem: Environmental > Aquatic > Non-marine Saline and Alkaline > Hypersaline >...
CATGCCGGCGAGTCGGACGGAGATGAAAAACCTCGCACCCGCCGGACTCGAATTCCGCCTCATCGAAGGGGAACTCGATCGCCCCAAGCAGCGCGTCCAGGCCGATCTCCGCTGGTGCGACCTGGCAGTGATCTGGGGCAGCACCCCTCTCGGCCACAGCCTCTCGGGAAGCTACCTGCGACGAAAGACGTCAAAGGGACCTTTTATCCTGCGCATCAGCCGGCGATCTGTGGAAGCCCTCTGCCAGGAAATCGTGAAGCATCTGGACAGGCGGAAAGCCGACTGAAATCGACTTGAGGCGAACATTTCCGAGCCATATGGCAGGTGTCTGTGATATGATCCTGATCGATCCTCGGGGCTTCCTCGAGCAGGATTGGCGGCCTGATTCAGTGTTGAAAAGTCGGGGCAAACCGAAAGATGAGACAGTGCAAACTCTTGTTACTCGTTCCCCTTTTGCTTCTCCAATCGTGCCTGGCGACGGTCTTCGTTCTTCCCGAGGCACCGGCGCTCAATAGGATTTCGAGACTCGAGGACCAACGCTGCCAGCCAGCGGACATCTCCCCCTACCTGGCCCACTCCTCGGCTCTCGTACGCCACCGCGCGGCGCTCAGCCTGGCCCGGCTCAAGAACGCCGACGCACTCCCCAGTATCGCGAGCCGGCTGGAGAGCGAGACCGACCATCGCGTCACCGAGATGTTGATCTTCGCGCTCGGCCAGATCGGCAGCCGCATTTCGCTCGCCCACCTCAAGGTCGTTCTCTACAACAGCAACGACGCGATCCGTTCCGCCGCGGTGGAGGCCGTGGGCAAGATCAGAGACCCGAGCATGACGGGGGAGATCACGGAAATCTTGAAAAACGATCCATCGCCGCGGGTTCGGGGCGAGGCGTGTCTCGCTCTCGTCATTCTGGGCGGAAAGCGCGAGGACCTCTCCAAGGATCTTCCCGCCGATCTCCTCGCGGCCCGATCGGCAGCGCTCACCAATGCGCTCCTTCTCGATGCGAGCGCCGAAGTCCAGTGGAGAGCCGCCTACGCGCTCTCCGAAGTCAGGGATCCCACAACCGAGGCCGCCCTGAGAAAAACCCTGGACGACAGGAACACCGACTTTCGCGCCCGAATGTTCGCCGTGCGCGGCCTCAGCCACATGCCCCCCACGACCGAGATCCAGGAAGTTTTGATCCGCTCGTGCAGCGATGCGGACTGGCCCGTTGTGGTGGAGAGCATCAAGAGCCTCAAGGGCTACAACAACCTGCAGACGGCGGTCAAACTCATTCACCTCCTCTCGCCCGGGGTGACGTTGAACACCCATGTCAGGGCGACAGCGGCCAGGACGCTGGGATACATCACCGAAGGCGGCGAGTCGGCGATCAAGGCCCTCAAGCAGGCGACCTTCGACTTTTCTCTCGCCGTCGAGGGAGAGGCGATCGTGGCGCTCGGCACGATCGGCGCGTTGTCCGAAGATATCACCTTTCTCGACAGGATTGTGGAGCATCAAAATCCCTACCTGCGCGTCAAGGCGGCCGAAGCGGCGATCGAAATGGAAGATGAGGGCATGGACACCCTTCTGACCCTCGCCCTCGACAAGAGCATCCGCGTCCGCTGCAAGGCGATGGAGGGGCTGAAGAAGTTCCCCCAGTACAAGGACGAGATCATCCCCGTGGCCGAGGACAATCTCAAGATCAACGACATGGCCCTTCACCACGCGGCCGCTGAGCTCCTCGCGGTCTGCGAATCGGCCGAATCCCTTCCCTTTCTCAAGGAAGCCTACGCCATGACCTCGGGGCCTGAAACGAGCGAGGCGCGGCAGAAACTCTTCGAGACGATCATCGCTCTCGGCGGAGACCAAGACGTGGAATTCCTGTGGACCGCCTTGAAGGATGACGATTTCAAGACCCGATCTCAGGCCGCCGACCTTCTTTCGGAACAGCCGGGGCTCGTGGCGTTCCCCGAACCCGATATCCGCTTTCCGCCCGTCTTTCCACTCGCCGGAGAGGACTACCTGACCGGGAGTCCCAATCCGATCGCCCACGTCTTTACCGAGAAGGGCGAGTTCTGGATTGAACTCTATCCCGACATGGCGCCCTTTCACGTGAAGAGTTTCATCGAAAACGCGCGCACCGGCCTGTACGACACGCTCAAATTTCACAGGGTCGTTCCCAATTTTGTGGTTCAAGGACTCGATCCGCGCGGCGACGGCTGGGGGACGAACAATGTGGTGCTGCGCGACGAAATCAATCCGCTGAGATATCACACGCGCGGCATGGTGGGCGCCCCCAATTCGGGGCCCGACACCGCCGGCTGCCAGATCTTCATCACCCTTTGCCCAACACCCCATCTGGATGGGAGTTATACCATTTTCGGCAAGGTCATCGCCGGAATGAACGTGGTGCACGCGCAGCAGGTGGGCGATGGAGTGCTGCGGGTCACCATCGAGGAATAATCGACCATCGGCCCAAAACTACGCGACGTTCCGTTATTTTATCGAAAAAAAAGAGTAAATTTTCGCGCACATTGCCGAGGAATATATATCGGACTTTTGTATTTCACGGACATCGACGACAGAGGGATGGTCCCATGAATTTGAAGCTTCTCCTTGCTCTGGTGACGATGGTCGCCTTGATCTTTTCCGGCTGCCAAACAACGGAGCCCGCTCCTGATCGGGTGCCATTAGATTACCTCGCCGCAAGATTTTATGACTTCATGGATATCTTCGAATTCAATGCTGGATTCGATCTAACTTTCGACAATTTTTATGTCGTCGCCGCCATCGAGCCCCTCGCTCTCGGCGGAGGATACTATGACAGCGAAAAGCTCGGCCTCGACGGCCGGCTTTTTGGACGCTGGCGCGAAACGCGTACGGAAGCCGACTTTCTCTTCGACTGCCTGATCGGGTACGAAAAAACCCCCACACGAGGAAACCGTTATCTCTTCGACGGCATGTACAAACCGATGACGAGTTTCCGCCACGATGATGGCCAGCCTTATCGTGCTTGGGGCGTCACGCAGAGGCTCTTCGACAGGGAGCACCATCCCTTTGATGCCACCGCGGAAATCTATCTCTTTTTCATCGGCATCGATCTCGGACTCTCCCCTGTGGAACTGCTCGATTTCGTGGCCGGGATCTTTACGATCGATGCCTTCTCCGACGATGATTATGTCAATCCCCAAGGATGGGATCCCTCGGCGACGGGCGCGGTGGAGCGGAGCGATGCGTCGGACGTGGCCATCATCTTGCCCGGAATCACCAGGACACGAGGATTTCGCGAACAGCGCTTCTCGGTCGACGATATATCGACTGTGCCGCCCTGTCCCGGACTCTTGATCACACTCCAGCACGTTCCCGGCACTCCACCCCGTTCGGTACCTGAAAAAGTGACCCGCACGGCGCCCGCACCGCCCATGAGCGCGCCGCCTCAGGAAGAACCGGCCGTGCTCACTCTCGAATCGGTTCCCAAGAAAAAACAGGATGACACGCCGAAAAAAGCAGCCGAGAAGCCTCAGGAAAAACCGTCGGCCGAAGCTCAGGAAGAGATGATGGTGATCACCCTCGAGTCGATCCCGTCGACTGAGAAGTCGAAAACGGCGACTGAGAAAAAGAAACCCGCAAAGCCGGAAGCCAAGGCGCAGGAAAAAGAGGCAAAGACCGCCACACCAAAAACGGATGCCGTCAAAAAAGAGGAAACCAAATCGGCCGGCGTCGCCGATATCGATGTTGCCGATGACGGTTCGATGGTGGTGACTCTCGAATCGGTTGCCCCCAGCGAGACCCAAGCGGCGAAGCCCGCCCCTTCGCCCGGTGCGGAGGCCGGCGAAAAGGTGGCCGCTCACGGTGATCGGTCTCGGCCCGGTCAGAGGGCCGAAATCGTCTCGACACCGGCCAAGAATCCGACGCCCATGATTCCTCCCGAGATGATGAGCGCCTACAAGACGGAATTCGGCCGGACCGATTTTCACGAGTCGGAAGATCTCTTTCGACTCGCCACGTGGTGTGCGGACAAGGGGCTCCAGCGAAAATCGATCTGGCACCTCAGGCAGACGATCGCCCTCGATCCGATCCATGCCGAAGCGCGCAGGATGCTCGGATACGTCCGTTACGGGCGTATGTGGGTCCGGGCCAATCCCGTCGATCTGAATTCCAAGGCGGGAGACTGATCGACCGGCAAGCGGCGATCGCCATGAAATGGTCGCTCCTCGAGACTGTTGGTCGCCTTCCGGATCCGGTATGATATCGGGCGCAGACGACGACCAATCCACCACATTCAATCGAGGGGAGTCCCTGTGGAGAGCGTCCTACTGATCGCCCCGCGCCTCGACTTGAGAGGCACGACTATCTACACCCTGACCCTTGCGCGCGAACTGCGCCTCCGGGGATACAAGGTGGGTGTCCTCTCGGCGGGCGGCATCTTCGTCGACGAGCTTCGCAAGGAAAAGGTCCCTTTCGTCCGGGCCGACATCTCCGGCTTCTTGCCGCGCGATTTGCTCTATCTGCACCGTATCGGCGCTCAGATCAAGGAGTACAACCCTCAATTGATCCACGTCGTCCACGACTCCCTGGCGGCGATCGGAAGCCGGATCGCGGCCAGCGTGGAGATCCCCTACCTTCTCACGATCCACACGCCGGTGAAGTCGAGGATCTTCGTGGAACGCCGGTTTCTTAAAAAAGTAATCGCCACGAGCCAGCCCGTCCGGCAGTCGGCGGTCAACGCGGGCGGACTGCCGCGCGAGAAGGTCGTCGTCATCGAGCACGGCGTGGCGGGAAGCGTCCAGCCTCTCCGGCGCAAGGATGAGACCCTTCTGCCTGTGGTCGGCACGGTGAGCAATCTCGACCGCGATCATGGTGTCAAGTATTTCATCCGCGCTGCCCAGGAACTGATCGCGCGCGGCGTCGACGCCACCTATCTCATCATCGGCTCGGGGCCCTACGAGAAAAAAATCCGCCAGATGGTCCGAAAGCTCTCCCTCGAAAAAGAGATCACCCTGGCGCCCACCATGCCCAGCTATCGCAGGCTCGCCTCTCCCATCGATATCTTCGTCTCGCCCGCTCTCACCGAGGGCTTCAACGTCTTCATCCTCCAGGCCATGTCGCTCGGCCTTCCCGTGGTCGCCTCTGCCGCGGGCGGTGTCTTTTCGCTGATCGTCGACCGGCAGAACGGTCTCATCGTTCCAAAGCGCGACGTCTCCCTCTTTGCCGACAAGATTCAGGCATATCTGGTCGATAGACAGTATGCGGACAAGATCGGCAGGAAGGGATTCGAGTTCGTGCAGACACAGTTTCCCCTTCACCGAATGCTCGAAAGCACGCTCAACGCCTACAGCGGCCAGGAAGCGGACGACCTCGAGAGTTCGGCCCTCTGATCCGATCGACTCCCGGCATTGGCAACACTGGTCTCGATTCGGACGATGGGGAGACTGCCCATGGTGATGAAGAAACGCGTTAGTATCATCCTGCTCGTCTTGGTGGCTCTCGCTGCCATTCCGATGTTCACGCCCGATTTCGTTCCCTTCGGAGAGGGAACGGAAGGGAGCTCACCGCCCGGCGGCGATCCCTTCAAGCCCGATCTCCAGGGCTTCGGCGTGCCCAGGCCGGGAGAGGAGGTCAACCTCTTTCTCATGAACTGTCTCGGCGACCAGCCCGGCTATCTCATCATGGGCTTCTGGCGCGACAACACCCCCGCCGCCGGAGGGGTCATCTACCCCAAGCTGCAGTATGTCAGGCAGATCTGGATCACCGCCCTCGGGGGTGATCCGCCCGTCGGTTACTGGTCGCTCGTCGGTTGGGAGGTCCCGGCCAATCCCGCCCTGATCGGACTGTCGATTTTTGCCCAGGCGATCACCGCCGATCCCGGCAATCCCAACGACGTGACCCTCTCCAACGGTCTCGAAATGCGGATCGAGTAAGGGCCGGCGCGGAGAGAACATCTCGAGCCATCGACGGCGGGATCACAGCCCATCGATCGGGATCGCCACCTCGGCGATCACCGCGCGGTGGTCGGAGAGCAGGTCGGGCAGCCTCCTGTAACTGACGATTTCGAGCTCCCGGGAGAGGAGAATCCAGTCGATCCTTTTCTCGAGCAGGGAGTGCGTCTCGAGACCGGCCGCCATGGGTCGATCCGTTTTCAGACCGAGTTTCTTTGCGAAGGCCGCGAGCATGGCGCCGCCATCGTCCCAATCGCAGTTGAAGTCGCCCATGACGATCAACGGCCGGCCCCGTGACGAGAGCCTTTGGGCCATCTCGTTCAACTGATCGCCTCTCACCGATTCCCTCGAGAAATCGAGATGGACCGAAATCACATCCACCGCCCCCGCAGCGCCTTGGCCGACATAAACCGTACCCGCGACAAACCCCTTGGTGAAGGTGGGCCACGACGCTTTGAAGGCGACGGAGAGCGCGTTGTCGATCCGGGACCGAGACAGGAGGGCCGTGCCGTAGGAGAGCCCCGGTCCATCGACATGCTCTCCGTGAATGGAGAAGGCGTAGCCCGCCGCCCCGGCGAGATAAGACACGTGATCGAAGGAGCCGCTCCACACCGACGGGCGGTCCGCTTCCTGCACGGCGACGATGTGGGGCGTCTCGCGACGAAGAACGGCAGCGACATCGTCGAGGTTGCGCTCCACCGTTGCGGCACGCTTGAAGAAATGAGCGGCCTTGTGCTTTCTTCCGTGGGCGAGGTTGAGAGTCATCACCTTCAGCACCGCCCGGTGGGCATCGGTGCCGACCTTCCCACCAGGGGAGGAGACAGGATGCTGCGCCACCACCGCCGACTCCGATCGATCGCTGTCGTAGATGGCGCTGAGACTGAGACAGACGACGGCGATGAGACAGGCCGCGATCAGGCAGGAGAGCACGATGCGTCGCGTGCGTTTCTTTTTTGGTTTGGAAGTCACCCATTCACCTTGTCAACGCCAATGACACGCGTCGCGCCCACAGGCCTACCCCTTGATCACCACGAGCGGCCTGAGGCGGGCCACGGGCCGGGCGATCCCTGCCTTGTGGAGCACATCGACGACGTGGGCCACGTCCTTGTAGGCCTCGGGGTACTCCTCGACGAGAGTCGACTTCGACGCGGCTCTCACCCGCGTGCCGCCCTTCTTGAGAGCGTCGAGCACGCGGCCGGCGGTGACTGCCGTCCGGGCCGCCTTGCGGCTCATCGTCCGCCCCGCCCCGTGTGCGCTCGACAGAAAGGTGTTCGTCCCGCAGGTTGGCTGCCCGACGAGCACATAGGAATAGCGCCCCATGTCGCCGGGTACGAGAACGGGCTGGCCCCGCTCGAAGAAGGCGGTCCCCTTCAGTTCACGATGGCCCGCCGGAAAGGCCCGCGTCGCCCCCTTGCGATGAACGAGCACCCTGCGCGGCGCTCCGTCGACGTGGTGCTCCTCGAACTTGGCGATGTTGTGCGCCAGGTCGTAAACCAGATCGAGCGTTCTGTCCCTGCCCCGCCCGCGCAAAGCGCGGCTGAAGGCCTCTCTCACCATGTGGGTGATGATCTGCCGATTGGCAAAAGCAAAGTTCGCCGCCGCCGCCATTCCGCTCAGATAGCCCTGGCCGCGCCGCGACCCGATCGGCGCGCAGCAGAGCTGCTTGTCGGGAAGATCAAGCGCCTTGAATTCGGGCGCGTTGCGCAGGTCGCGCACCGCGTCCTGGCAGACCTGGTGGCCGAAACCGCGCGAACCGGTATGAACGGTGACCGTCACCAGGGAGGGGCGGAGCCCGAAGGCGGCGGCTGTCTCCTCGTCATAGACTCGATCGACGAAGCCCGTTTCGACAAAGTGGTTTCCCGATCCGAGCGTTCCGAGCTGGGTGAGCCCTCGGCGGCGGGCGTGGTTCGAAACGTGGCCGGGATCGGCGCCGGCGATCGCACCCTGATCCTCGATCTGCTGGAGATCTGTCGTCTCTCCGAAACCGGCCTCCACAGCGGCGGCCGCGCCCGAGAGGAGACAGGCCTCGAAGAGGTCGGCTTTGATACCGAGATCCTTGCGGCTCGATCCCACCCCGGCGGGCACGGCTCCCTGAAGCGCATCGAGGAGGCCGTCCTCGAATCCCGCGATGTCGTCCCGCGTGAGCCGAGACGCGAGGAGACGCACGCCGCAGTTGATGTCATAGCCCACGCCTCCCGGAGAGACGGCGCCATCGGTGGCGTCGACGGCGGCCACACCGCCGATGGGAAAGCCATAACCCGAATGGATGTCGGGCATGGCGATGGCGGGACCCACGATTCCGGGAAGGTGGGCCACATTGGCGACCTGAAGCGGACAGCCGTCTTTGAGAGCGGCGCGGAAGAGCTCTTCGTTTGAAAAGATCACTCCCTCGGTGAGCATGCGTCCCTGACGGGGTACGACGAAGCAGTGCTCGGCGCGCTGTTCGATCCGGTATGGGCCGCACTGAAAGGATTTCATTCTTTCTACTCGGAACCACCGCCGGTCACGGCGTCGACCTTGGCCTGGTTTGCGGCTCTCCGACGCTCGAGCTCGGCGCGGAATTTTTTTCCCTCGGGAGCGTCGTAGCCCTCGGTCAGCCTCAGCATGCGGTCGAGTTTCTTGATCGCATATTTGGGCTTGTTCGACTCTTCATTCCGGATGATCTGGGGTTCAACATTCTTCCACTCCTGATCGAGGCGGTTCCAGATCGTCTTGTAGACCCAGCCGGCGCGCTCGCGCATGTTGGAGCTTGGATTGGCGGCCATCCACTGCGACATGACCTGGTAGGCTTCGCCGTAACCGCTGAGATTCAAGGCGCAGTCCGCCTCCACCTCGACGTCGCGAAACTCTGCGCGCGAGTCGACGTTGACTTCCTTGGCGTATTTCCTTTGAAGCTCCTTGACGTGGGCGAGATGCGGGGAGTCTGTGAACCTCTCGATGAAGGGATTGATCCTGTTCTTGAGCAGGATGCGCACGTAGCTCTTCCTGTCGGCGGCGTAGTCGCGTTTGATCTTCAGCGCCCACTTGGGCTTCTCGGGCGGTGCGTCGATGTACTTGTGAATGAAAAGGAGGATGTTGTTCTCATAGTTGCGCGAGGCATTGAGGGCGTCGTGCTGGACGTTGCCCGCTTCGCGCTCCGCCTTGATCTCCTTCATCCGCTCCCGCGACTGCTCGCCATATTCCGGATCTTCGACGGGAATCGTCTCGAAGAGATTGAACGCTTCTTCCAGACGGTGATCCTTTTGCCAGAGTTCGAGCGCTTGGCTGTAGGTCTCTCCGTGCGGGCTCGACGAGTGCTTGATCATGTAAACGACCACGACGACGACGATCACCACGACCCAGAATGCAATCACCGCCTGGACCCATCCGGGCATCTTGGAACCCTTGCGAACGTTCTTGCGCACCAGGTGGCCGCCGCGCGCCGACGCCCTGGCCATGTCCTTGCTGATGGTGATCTTCTTGTCTTCCTGCTGCTGCCTGCGACGGCTCGGGCCGCGTCCCGCTGCGGCTCCGGGGCGTCCCGCCGCGGCGGGGGAACGCTTGGCTGCCGGCGCCCTCGGCGCCGCTGCCGCGCCGCCGCCGATCTCCTTGATGGCGATCTTCACGGCGCCGATCTGGAAGATGTCGCCCTCGGCGAGGTCTTTCTGCTTGACCTTCTGCCCCTTGACCAGGGTGCCGTGCTCCGAGCCGAGGTCGATCAGCCTGTACCCCTTCCCGGTCTTGATGATCTGGCAGTGCTGCCTCGAGGCGTGCTCGTCGGAGATCTTGATTTGATTCTCCGGCGTGCGGCCGATGAAAACGAAGTCCTCGGTGATCTCGAACTTCTTCAACTTACCCTGCTCTGCGACGATCAAATGCGCCATCGTTTAGCTCCTTGTCATTCCTGGATGAGGTTCTCGCTGAACTCGCTGCCCCCTCCGAAATTCTGTGTCCAGTATCGGCCCACCACGCCGCAGGCCATCTCCGTATGTCCGGCGGCGAGCATGTTTCGATGGTGGCCCGAGGAGTGATACCATCCGTTGTGGGCTCCCATGGGGCTGCCGGCGCCCGAGTGAATGTTTTCACCCGAGCCCTTTTCGTACCCCGCTAGCGCCATCCGGTCGCCCGGTGTGCGGCGCGCGTCAGTGTCCTCGAAGTGGCTGAAGGTCCCGGTCCGGCTCATCCAGTCCGAGTGGCCGCGCGCGGCCTGAAGGATGAGCTCGTTGATGGCGAGCGCCTTGCGGCCCATCATCGCCCGGTACTTGTTGGTGATCACGACCTGATCGTGTTCGTTGCGCGAGGCCGACGTCTCGATCCTCTCGTTGTACTCCATGATGGCCGCCGACGAGTCGATGACCTCCCACTCCGTCTCGTCGAGAGCGAAGTTCCGCACATCGACGGTGCGGCCCCTCGTGGGAAGAAGATTGGCATAGCCGTGGTCGCCCGTCCGCTCGAAGGCGCCGTTGGTGATGTCCGTCAGGATGAGGGCGACCTGGTTCATGTCATCGCGGATGTCGAGAAATTTTTGGGAAAGGGAGACCTTGACACCCGGCACGGCGTCGTCGAACTCGTTGCCCCAGATCGCCCGCACCTCGGCGACCCGTTCGTCCACCTCGCGCTGCACCTTGTTGTACGTCCCCTGGTCGTGGCCGTAGGGGTAGAAGTAGCGCACCGTGTCGTAGATGAGCTCGAGTGCGTGGTCGCGCGCTTCGTTGAGCTTTCGTTTCTCTGCGGCGAGCTTGGAGAGGCGCTGCATCTCGGGGAAGCCGGCGAGCCCTTTGCCAAGGGCCGCGTGGCGGTCGCTGAGCACCTCCTCGAGCGCATCGAAGGCGACAGGCCCCAAATCGAGAAAACCGGCATATCCCTCGTTGCGCGTTGCGGGATTCTTGGAGGTGATCTTGCGCTCGAGCGCAGCGATCTCCTTGTTCAGAACCGCATCGCGCCATTCGTGATGGGGCACGAGACGGCCGTCGAGCTCGTGGTAGCCGAGATCGACGACGCGCTGCGTTCCCCGGTCCATTCCGAGAAACGACTCGATCGAACGGCGATAGGTTCCCTCGTCGCGAATCGCCGCAGCCAGTTCCTCGAACTCGCCGCGGAGCGCGTTGTTGAGGCAGAAGCAGGCCACGTTCAGCCGCTTTTCGTCGCCGAGAGGATAGGCGCGGGCAAGACGATAGAGGCTGCGCGCTTCGATCTCCTCGAAAATGAAACTCTGGAGGTCGTCGTCGCTCTCGATCTGAATCTTCGATCCTATCATCGACCGGAAGCGGCCGCTGAAGGCACCGTCCCTGGTCTTGAGCTTGACGCGGGAAGCCCGATCGGGATCGTCGCCGAGAGAAAGGGCCAGATCCTCGAGAAACCAGATCTGGCGATGGGCGAATTCGAGCCGCGTGGAGACCATGTTGCGCTCCTCGCGCGTGGCGGCCTCGGTGAGGAGCCCCTGGAGGAGGGAGATCGCCTTGTCGTATTTCCAGGCGCCGATCGCCTCGTCGATCTCGACGAATTCCGATTCGGGAATCGTGGGTTCAGGCTCTGCGAAGGTGTTGCCCCGGCTGATGGCCGGCGTTTTGCGACCACTACTCGGCTCCTTGCGCCGTGGGTTCGACGCCCTATTCCCGGCGCGAGCCGTCTCTCGAGATCGGTCGCCGGATCCGGGCTCCGTCTCGGAGCCATCGGCGAGATCCTCGGGACGGAGTCCGCGCGGGACGAGGCCGGCGGCTTGCTCCGCCTCGGAGACCTTGGTCACGAGCGTGTCGTAAAAGGGTGTTCCCTTGAAGCGTGCCAGCTCCGACGGGGAGGCGAGCTTGAAAAGACTCTCGAACTGGTTGTCGCGGCGGAGATTGGCCACCACCGAGAGCAGGCTGCGCGCTTCGTCGCGCGCCTTGCTCTTGATGAGAGCGACCTCGTTCCGCTCCACGCTCCGCTCCTCGTCGCTGCGCGGCAGGAATCGGTCCCACGCCTTGAGAGCCGTGGCGTAATCCTTGTTCCGCAGTAGCCGCCGCACCCGCTCTTGAACATCCTCGACCGAGAGTATGTCGAGCCGTTCCTCTTCGATCAGGCGCGCCTTGGGGAGAGAACGCTCGAGCTCGGCGAGTTCGCTCTCGAGGTGCGACAGCTCACCGTAAGAACTTCTGAACTCAACAAAGAGCGTCTCCACGACGCTGACCGTTTCCCGGCCGAAGGAGTCGGCGATCGCTCCGAGCGCCGCCCGCGCCCGGCGTTCCAGCTCCTCGAGCCTTTCCAGCTCCCTTTTCTCCTCGGCCGCCCGCTCGAGAACAGCCGGATCGCTGTCGTTTTCCAGCAGCTTGAGCATCTCGCGCGCGGCCTCGTAATAGCCCTTCTTTTTCGCCTCGTCGATCTTCCCGAGAGTGGACGCATGCCGAGTCAAAGCCGCCGTCGTCGGGGGCGGCTCGTCGAGTCCGTCGATCACCAACCAGGTCACGACGGCGGCGGCGGCAACCAAGAGACTGGTGAGAATGAGACCGACCGGTGAAGGCGACCGGCGGCGGCCGGTGGACGCAAGCGGCCGATCCGTTCCTGTCGCGGGCGTCCGCTCCGCCTCGGAAGCGCGACTGCCGACCTGAGTCGGCCGCCCCGCGGTTTTCGCCGCCGAAGGGACGCGAAAGACCATTCCGTGCGGCCCGATCACGATCTTGTCGTTGTGAGCCAGCACCTTTTGCATGATCCACTCGTCGTTGACCTTCAAGCCCATGTCGGTGTGGCGGTCGACGATCTTGAACCCGCCTTCGATCTTGATGATTTCGACGTGGTAGGGTTCGATCCCGGACAGAACGATCGAATTGTCCTCCAGGCTTCCCACCGTCGTCCGGTCTCCCTCGAGAGGGAAATCGAATTTCTGGCCCGACTGCGTGTCGATGACTCTCAGATAATCCACGATGCCTGTTCCTCGATTTAGTGCGAGCCTCGTGCGCCCGCTTTGATCTCATCGCTCAGCAGCTCGAGTCCGATCTCTGTCCCGTCTCCAAGCAGGGCGAGGCAACGCCGCATCTCGTTCTCGAGTTCGCGGATGTTGCCCGGCCATCGGTACTTTTCGAGCGCCTTCAGCGCTTCGGACGTGAGGGGAGCGGGCTTGCAGTTCATCTCCTTCGCAATGCGCTCGCCAAAGAACTCGACGAGAAGCGCAATGTCCCCGGGGCGGTCCCGCAAGGGGGGCACGATGATCGTAATCGTGTTGAGGCGGAAGTAGAGATCCTCGCGGTACTCGCGGCGGGCCACCATTTCTTTGAGGTTCTTGTTCGAAGCCGAAATGATACGCACGTCGACATGGATGACCTCGTTGCTGCCGACCGGCCTGATCTCGCCGTCCTGCAAAACGCGGAGCAGCTTCTTTTGCATGGAGAGGCTCATGTCACCGATCTCGTCGAGAAACAGGGTGCCGCCGTCGGCAACCTTGAAGAGCCCCGTCTTGTTCCTGTCCGCACCGGTGAAGGCGCCCCGCTTGTAACCGAAGAGTTCCGATTCGAGAAGGGTTTCGGGGATGGCCGCACAGTTCTCGGCAACAAAGGCTTTGTCGTGGCGCGGGCTGTTACGGTGCAGGGCGCCGGCGACGAGTTCCTTGCCCGTACCCGACTCGCCCTGGATCAAAACAGGAACGTTCGAATGAGAGATGCGGTCGAGGAGACGAAAGACCCGCACGATCGCCGGAGACTCCCCGATGATTTCGGAATAGTTCTCCCTTTTCACCGGCCCCTCGTCGAGGTCGCTCGAGAGAAAGAGCCCGGCGGCGGTGTCGCGAACCGCTCTCACGCTATCGGAGAATATCGTCTCGAGCAGACGGATTCCGTCCTCGCCCTGCTCCTCGAAAACGGAACGGACAATCGTCTCCACATCTCTGACAAGTTTTGATTTCAATTCATCTGCCATGGTTACAAGATCTTTTTCAATCGAGCATGTTCGAGGAGCAGCAGTTTTTCACCAACATTTCTGAAACGAATCTTGAGCCGCGCCGACAAACCGGAACCGGATACGTTGAGAACGTCGCCGCGTCCGAAATAGGGATGCTCCACCCTGTCGCCGCGGGCAAAGGTGGGCACCACGTCGCCGTCGAATTCGAGAACCGAATCGGCGCTGCCCGCATCGGCGGCGGGCGGCGTATCCCTGTCGGCTCCCACGGCGGCGAAGGGCCGCGAAGGCCTGCTGAAAAAGGGGCGCGGTTTGCGGGCGACCTCATCGGGGATTTCGTCGAGAAACCGCGACGGAAGCGCCCGGATCGTTTCCCCGAATTTGCTCCGGTAAATCGAATGAGAGACAAAGAGCTTTTTGCGGGCGCGGGTGATGCCCACGTACATGAGGCGGCGCTCCTCCTCGAACTGTTCGTCGTCGTCCATCGACCGGATGTGAGGCATCAAACCCTCTTCCACGCCCGCCATGAAGACCACGTCGAACTCGAGACCCTTGGCGGAATGAAGCGTCATCAGGGTGACCGACTGGGACGCATCGCTCCAGCCGTCGATATCCTGTATAAGCGCGGTCTCCTCGAGGTAACCTCCCAGCGTGGCATCGGGATTGAAGCGCTCGTATTCACCGACCGCGTTGATCAGCTCGCTCACGTTCTCGAGCCGTTCCGCGGCGGTTCCATCGTTGAAGTTCTTGAGATAGTCGAGGTAGTTCACGTCATCGATGATCTGCTTGAGCAGGGTTTCAACTCCTCCTTCGGCCAACGCACTCCACCCGTCGAGAAGGGAGACGAAGGCCTCCACCGACTTGAGCGATCTCGTAGCCAGACCACCGGTCGTCGAATAGTCCCTGAGTACATCGAGAGGCGAACGCATCTGGTCGAGGGCGTCCTGCTTGAGCCGTTTAACCGTGGTCAGGCCGATCCCGCGGGGAGGTGTGTTGAGAACCCTGTAAAGCGAAACCGAATCGCGGAGATTGTAAAGGAGCTTCATGTAGGCGAGCAGATCACGAATCTCCTTGCGCTTGTAAAACTCGACACCGCCGACGAGCACGTAGGGAATGTTGAAAATGCGCAAAGAGCGCTCGAGAGCCCGCGACAGGGCGTTGACGCGATAAAAGACCGCCATCTGCGAATAGGAGATTCCGTCGCCATGGAGAGAGCGGATCGTCTGAACGATCCGGTCCGCCTCTTCCGATTCGTTCTCGGCGCGCACGATGGCGATCTTGTCGCCCGGCGGTTCGGCGGTCCAGAGGTCGCGTTCCTTTCGCTGCTCGTTGTGGCTGATCACGGCCGACGCGGCCCTGATGATGTTTGCAGTGGAACGATAGTTCTGCTCCAGCTTGATCACCCGCGCGCCGGGAAAGTCCCTTTCAAAATCGAGAATATTGCCGATGTCGGCTCCGCGCCAGCGGTAGATCGACTGGTCGGGATCGCCGGTGGCGCAGAGATTGCCCCCATCCCCGGCGAGGAACCTGGCCAGAAGATACTGAACGCGGTTCGTGTCCTGGTATTCGTCGATGAGAATAAACGAAAACCTCTGACGGTACTGGGCGAGCACATCGGGATGCCCCTGGAACATGGCGAGAGTCTTGACCAGGAGATCGTCGAAATCGAGGGACTCGTTGACCTTGAGCTGTTCAGAGTAGGCCGCGTAAACAGAGGCCACAGCCCTCTCGTAGTAGGACTGGGCTTGCGCGGCGGCGTCCTCGGGGCCGATCATTCCGTTTTTCATGAGCGAAATCGACGACAGGACCGATCCGGGCGGGTAATGGGCCGTATCGAGGTTCTGGCTCTTCAAGATTTCGTTCACGAGGCTCTTCTGATCGTCGGCATTGCAGATCGTGAAACGGGGGCTGAGGCCGAGGCTCGCTCCCGAAATCCTCAAAAATCGCGCGCACATCGAGTGAAAGGTGGAGATGAAGACGCGCCCTTCGCCCACCATCTCCTCCACACGGCTGCGCATCTCGGCAGCGGCTTTGTTGGTGAAGGTAATCGCCAGGATCGACGACGCGGGATAGCCCCTGTGTATCAGCCACGCGATGCGGCGCGTGATGACGCGCGTCTTGCCCGACCCGGCGCCGGCAACCACGAGGAGCGGGCCCTCTTCGTGGCGGATCGCCTCTTTCTGAGGTTCGTTGACATCTTCAAGTATGGTGGTGTCTATGATGCTTCACTCCGGTTGTCTAAGCTTCTGGCGCAAGTCGCACGCGTCTTGTGCACGTTGCACGCGTCTGGTGCAGATTGCACGCGTCTGGTGCAGATTGCACGCGTATGGTGCAGATTGCACGCGTATGGTGCTCTTTTCGGCTGTCGCGGTTCGAGAGCACCGAGTGGTCTCCCGTCGGTCGACAAGAATCAGTCTGATTCTATCAGGACCACGGGAAAGACACAATCATCGCACCGGCCGTGCCGGCCGGAAAGCAAAGAGGGGACGAAAAAGTTGAGAGAAGGGACAAAAAAAGCGGAGGATTTCGAGATTGAAATCCTCCGCTTTGAAGCGCGGTCTATTTTTCAGATTATTTCAAAGTGAACACTCTGATGAAGAGAGGAACCTCCGGACCCTGGTAGGGATCGGCGGACAGGATGACGTTCGTCATCGACACAGGGTTGCCATCAAGATCATAGCCGATCAGGATCAGACCAAACTCGTAAGTGCCGTTCCTCAGATAAGGCTCGGCGCGGCGGATCAGATCGGAGAAATCGACGCTGCCGTCGTTTCGCCAGTAGGTCCGCATCTCGCCGACATTGCCGTCGAAGACGGCCAGATGAAGATCTTCAGCGCCGATTCCCGAAAGGTCGTCAGCCAGAAAGGCGCAACCGAGGGCGGAGACGGCTGAGTCTCCCGCGTTCAGGTCGAACCGGAAGAGGTCGCTCAGTGCATCGTCCACCGAAGTGGTGATCGTGTAAAGATCGTCGAAAACCACCGATCTCGTGTCGGTCGTCACTTCGAGAATCTGCCCCACAGGTCCGGTGATCAGAACCCTGGCGTCAGGATTGGTCGGTTCCTCGCTGCCACCCGCTGTGCAGAGCATGAGGCCGACCCGCTTCTTCTCTCCGGAAATTTCGAGGCCTGGAACCAAGTGACACTCCGAGACCTCGGGAAGCAAGACCCACGGGGCATCGATCGCCAATGAGACCTCGAATACAAAATGCCTTGGGATGAATAGATCCGTGCCGGCAGAGTCTGCCCACTGGCCGACCGACAGGCCTTTGCCTGGGCCGGGCAGCCAAACCGATCCGTCTTCATCGTCGTCAAAGGCGACGAGGAAGGGGCAACAGATCGAGATGGATACGGAGAATATGAGCAATACCGTCAGATCTGCTCTCTTCCATCTCTTTTTCGAAAACATCTCACACACTCCCGGTCGTTACAATTACGACGCAAAAAGGACTGGAATCCGCTTCTCTAGTTTCTCCCTAAAGACTGCGTGGGTGCGAAGTAAATTCTGAAAGGTTTCCATGGCGAAAAGATCCTTCCGGATCTCGACGACCTTTGACGGAAACTCCTTGACGATTTTTGAAAAGTACTCGATCGACTTGTCGTAGTTCGACGCCTTGGCGTAGGCCGTGGCCAAGTCGGTCAAGATCCGGTATCCGAAATTGGGCTGTTTCTTGATGAGCTCGCTCTTTTCGACCTCGCGGAAGCACTTGACTGCATCGTCATAGCGCTTCTCGAGGACATTGAGAAAACCCATGTTCTGGATCGCGATCACTCGATTTTCTTCGGAAGCTTCCGGTTGCGCCAGAACCTTCCGCAACTGCTCGCGCGCCCGATCGTAGCGCCGCTCGAGGATACAGGAGAAACCGAGATATATCCTGGGTTCCGGCCGCTTGGGATCAATGGTGAGACTCTCTTCGAGGAAGCGGCGGCCAATCGCAACCTGATCGTTGCGATTCCTGTTATCTTTTCGGAAGAAGGAGCGCGCCTTCTTGAGCACTTTTTCGTAGCTGGCGTTGAGTTTGGTGAGTTCGCTTGTCTCATCCAGAAGGCGCTTGGCCTTCTGCTTGGTCACGTTGATCGGTTTGGGTTTGGTGAGGAGTTCCTTGTTGATGTTTCTCTTCTGCTTGGAACCCTTGAGAACAAACGCTTTACCGACTTGGTAGAAGATCTCGGACAGCTTGGAGATCTTTTCGTCGAGCAGAGTGCCCGTGATATTCTGGAACATGGCGGGAGCATCGATCGACCTCAGCAGGGCTTCGGAGTCGTGGCAATCGCGATGCATCTGGGCAAAGGTGCGGAGCTCGTCGACATAGAGACGGCACGTCGAGCACTTGTCGAGATGCTCAACAACACGCTGTACTTCGAGTTTCTCGAGCTCGCCGTCCACGAAGGCGTTGAGCTGTTGCTCGAAGTGCTGGCAGGTCGTGTTTCCCGTACTCTTTGTCATGAAACCGCGTTTCCTAAAATCTGGTTCATCAACCGATGAATCTTTTTTCTCGCGCGACAAACGACCATCTTGAAGTTCTCGAGTTTGATGTCGAGCAGATCACTCGCCTCGCGATAACGTTTACCTTCAACTTCGACATACAGTAACGCCTGCTTTGCTCTTTCACTCAAATTGTTGTTAAAAACATGGATATAGAGCATGAGGTACAAAAGATAGAACTTTTTGAACCTCTGCAGGCTCTCTTCATTGGCCAAGGAGGCCAGAGGGTTGATAGCCCCTTTGTCTTCAAGGACTTCCGACAGAATATCGGTCGAAATTCCCGCGGTGGACCGCATCTTCAGATGTTTGAGAATCGTGTTCCGGATAATGGAGTAACTCCAGTTCCGGAAGGCATTTTCTTTTTCACTGCGAAATCTGTGGGGGTAGCGATAAATGGAGAGGAAGACATCTTGCAGTATGTCTTTGGGATCCAAGGCATTAGAGTAATGCTTGATCCGATTGAATATGATGAGGAAAAAGTTGCGGTAGTTGAGTTCGTAGATCAGAGAATAGGCTTCGGCCGAGGCTGTATCCCGATAGACGGACAGGAGGAAATTATTGAGGCGGCCCTCGGAATAATCCTCTTTTTCCACACTTTTGATCTGTTTCTTGAGTTCCGCCGATGGTGCCGACTTGAGAAGGTCTTTGAGGCGAGTCACTAACTCGGAGGGTTGGAGCGCCAGCGTCGCGGATTTTTCCGCCTTGCGCGAAACCTTCTTTTTTGACCCACCCGATTTCATGAGTGCCTGGGGTTGTTGGTTAAACTATCGAAAGTCAAAGATTCAGCGCGTCACGAGACTGTTCTCTCAGACCTGAACCAGCGACTTCCAGTATAAATGTTGTTCCGGCTAAATTCTCAGACGCTCTGAATGCTATTATCCCGGTTTCTCACAAGAGTAACGACAATCATGGGACAAGCTACGTCTGGACTTCGGCGCTTTACGGCTTAGTTGCATTAAGGAATGTAGTGTATTCAAAGACTTCGGTCAATAGAAAACTGATATTACGCATTTATCTCTAAGCGCTTAAGAACATCGTAAACACACGGTCTTCGTAATGATATTCGGATCCATAACTCGCTGTTACATACGGAAATAAACTTTATTTCTCTTCCACCACGTCGGTCGAGAAGGGGTGCACCCCCCGAGGAGTTCAAGGATCTGTTCGCCTGAAAAAACATCAATATCAGTTCAAGAAATAAACATTGGAGTCAAATCGCTTTAGGTGTTCGGCAAACTCGGGAAAACCATGAATAAGGTAAATATTCCGCGGTGATGTCATTTCCACGTAGTGGATGAGGTCGTCGAAGTCGGCATGATCTGAAAGGGGAAAGGCTTTGTCCGAGCGATACCATGAATTCTGGCGACCGTCGATCGCCCAGCCGGTCACGGCGATCGTTCGTTTGCGCTGAATGCTCTGGAGAACGGGCGCCTTCCAGAGATGGGGCGGAAAAATCAAGACGCGGTCTTCGAGATTGTCGGGATCGTACTCCTCAAAGCGCCCCAGATCGATACCGAGTTCCCCGTAAACGACGGAGAGGTCGTAGACCTTCCGTTCCAGAGCGACCCTGAGACCCGCGTCGGTGAGTAAACGGATCACTTCCTGCGAACGGCCCAGTGCGTAGGCGAGCACCACGGGCACCTCGCCCCGCTTCATCGAGGCGACGACGTAGTCGACAAACTCCGCTTCCACCTTTTTGCGATCGGGAAAGCGGTACTGGGGGCGGCCGTAAGTGCATTCCATGATGAGATGATCGCACGCCACGGGCTCGCACGGTTCGGTTGTGGGCGATGGTTTCAACTTGAAATCACCCGTATAGAGAAGGCGCTCGTCCTCTCGTTCCACAAGTATCTGCGCCGACCCCAGAATGTGGCCGGCCGGATAGAGGGTCAGCTTCCCGCCGGCTGTCTCCTTGGAAACACCGTATTCGAGGACAGTGTGAGCCTGGACCCCGAGCCGGTGCTCGAGAAGACGCGCCGTGGCAGGTGTGGCGACGATTCTCTTATGGCGCGCCGCATGGTCGGCATGAGCATGTGAAATGAAGGCGAAGTCGCGCTTGCGGGTCGGATCGAGCCAAAGATCCATACAGGGGATGTATATGTTTCCCGGAAAAGTAAATACCGGGTTCTTGACGACCATTCATCTCTCCAATCCATTTGTTCGTTTTAGCCAATCACTCAGCCGCTCCGCCCGCGGGACTTCGGACGAAACTCGTCAATCTCATCGTTTGGGAAAGGTCACGGTCAGCTCGTTGCCGTCGACCTGTCCGTATCCGCAAAATCCGAGGGACACCATCATCCCGAGCGCTTGGAGCGCGGCGTCTCCCACCGGCATGAGTCTGAATTTGACAAAAAGATGGGCTTTTCGCGGCAATCCTGCAGGGGGAGGCGCGCCCATGCGGGCCAGGCCGAAGAGCTGTTTGGACCACTTTTCGGCGCTCCGACTCTCGCCCGACCTCTTCGCGAGATTGTACAGAACGGTGGTCACCCATTTGTTTCCCCTCGCTCCCCCCTCGACGGTGAGCGTTCCGGGAAAGAGATCGAGGCGCATGGGCGCTCCCTGCGCCCGATCTGGTGGACGTTCTATTTCGCGCCCGCGGAGCCGCGCAAAGGACGCCGACGTGGCAAAGGCCCTCTCTTCGAGAACGGCCCTATCGGCCCCCTCCTCGAAGACCGAAACGCACGCGCCCATCCCCGCCTCGCGCGAAGCGTTGACCCCCCAGAGATGGCGCCCCGCGCTGAACTCGAGAGCCTGCACGCCGGCGTGAATCACCGGCTCGAGTTCGGCCCGATCCATTTGCAGCATCTCGGCGTAGAAATCCCCCGCCGCCGGAATGAGCGCCGCAAAGGCTTCTGGATCGGTATTGAGCTCCAATGCGAAACCGCCCGGTATCAAACCGAGCATCGATGGCCCGTCCTCCCTCATGGCTCCCAGAAATCGATCGACGCTCCCCCCTTCCACGGCCAGAACGCGCAATTCGGCCGCTCCCGAAGCGGGATGGCTTGACACGTACCGCACGCCGTCGAGTCCGCCGAGAAAGCCCAGAACCGTGGCCGACCAGAAACGCAGGATCCGCCCGGCCGAAAGGGGCACCTCGCGATCGGCGGCCGCGTCGAGTTTGGCGGCGATCTTCCGGATCGACAGGTCGAGGCTCCTGATCAGGTCGGCGTAGGCCATGGCCAGGCGTTCCATGTCGAGATCGATCACGAGGCCCGCCTCGCCCCAGGGAGAAAGAAAATCGGTGCTCCTGAGAAAGGCAAGCACGTCGCGGCGCGCATCGTATGAGGGGACGACGACAACCCCCTCGGCGGACTCTTCCACGACAAACCGCAAATCGTAGTCGTCACCTGGGATCTCCAGGTCGATATCGATCTGCTTCAGAGCCTGCAAAAAGATCTTGAAGGGATGACGCGCACGCATCAGGCGAAACTCGGGCGGACTGTCGCCAACGCGCTCGTAATTGCCGGCATCATCGAGGATCGCAACGAGGCTCTTGCCCCGCTCGGGAACGAAGTGGAGCGCCGCTCCCCCCCCAAAGATCCCCGGATCGAGCAGAACGACGCTCACGTGGCTCCCCGGTTCGGTCAAGGGAGCCACCTTGCGCATCATGTCCACGGGCAGGGAACTGAAGAGCAGGTTCACCCCGGGCACACTGCCGAAGCTCTCCTCGAGATCCCGCGCCCGGCGGATCGGATCGCCCTCGAGAAAGTTCTCCAGAAATCCGACCAGAAACTGAAGTCCCCCCGCATCGGCGCGCACATAGCCGAGAACGGAGGGATCGGACATCTTGACCGTTTCAAGGATCTCCTCGGGCGCCGTGCGGACCTCCTCTCCCCCGCACCCCCAGAGGCCTAAAACAGCCACAAACGCCGCGGCCCGCAACGTTGCCTCAAAGATAAACTTCGTGCCTCGTCCTTGCTTCATCGGATCCCGAAAGGTGTTCATGCCGCTCCATCCTTGAGAAAAGGATGCCCGCGTGCAAAAACGTACCCTATCCGGCCAGGCAATAAAGTTCAACTGTTGACAGGGACGTTGATTTGAAAGAATCTCTTGGACGATGAAGAAAGCGATCAAGGAAGAGATCTCAAAGTGCGGTTTCGACGCCGTTGGCGTGGCGACGGCCGAAGCGATCCCTGACGATTTCGCCCGATTCCGGGAATGGCTCCGCCGCGGCGATGCGGCCGGAATGGACTATCTCGAACGCCACGCGCCCCTGCGCGCCGATCCGGCCTCGCTTCTCGAAGGGGCGCGCTCGGTAATCGTGGCCGCCGCCGCCTACGATCCCATCGTCCCGTCCGGACCTCTCGCCGCTTACGCGGTCCGGCCCGATTACCACTCCGTCTTCCGCGCGGCGCTCGAGCCGGTCGTGGCTCGCATCGAATCGATGGCGCCCAAGAATCGATGCCGCATCACCGTCGACACCGCCCCCCTGCTCGAACGCGCCTTCGCCCAACGGGCCGGAATCGGTTGGATCGGCCGATCGACGAACCTCGTCACCGAACGATTCGGCCCCTACGTGCTCCTCGCCGAGATCATCACCACCGTGGAACTCGAGCCCGATCAGCCCTCGGCGTCTCTCTGCGGCGAGTGTAGCAATTGTGTCGACGCCTGCTCCACCGGGGCGCTGGCGGCCCCTTACCGGCTCGATGCGCGAAAGTGTCTCTCTTATCTCACCATAGAGAAAAAGGGAGACTTCACCGCGCCCGAAGGCACACTTTTTCAAACCGGGACGTCCCGCAGCGGCCGGCCGGCCGCCCCCCGGGCGTTCGGATGCGATCTCTGCCTCGAGGTCTGCCCCCATGCCGAAGTTCTCATCGCGGGAAAAATCGCCCCGAGGGGCCAACTGCTCCCGCCCATCGAAGAACTCTCCAGGGCGGCGATCACCGATCTGGAGGCGCTCTGTCACGCCGGATTCAAGAAGAATTTCGGAACGACACCGATCGTTCGGGCGGGCAAAAAGGGACTTCTCAGAAATATTGCCGCCCACGATTGAGGGCGCGTGTTTTTTTCGAACCGCCCCAATCGCATCCCGTTGAATCAGTTTCACGAACAGACCGTTGCGCCCCGCGGCCCATTCCGATGAATTCTTTTGTCGCGCCCGCGTCGTTCCATGTTATTTTTGAAACTGGATACTTGTGTTCCGCCAGGGGCTGGCCGGAACCTTCACTTTTGATCGCGGAGAAAGTCCATGAAAATCTTCGATCCCCACATACATATGTATTCCAGGACCACCGACGACTACGAGCGGATGGCCCTCGCCGGCATCCGCAGGATCGTCGAACCGGGCGGATTCTGGCTCGGCAGTCTCAGGAAATACGCGGGCAGCTTTTTCGACTACTTCGACCATCTGCTCCACTACGAACACACGCGCGCCGCCGAATTCGGCATCATCCACCAGTGCACGATCTCCATGAATCCCAAGGAGGCCAACAACGAGGCCCTCGCCGCCGAGGTTATGGAGCGCATTCCCGAGTTCCTCAAGAACGAGCGCGTCGTGGCTGTCGGCGAGATCGGACTCGATCAGATCACCCCCGCAGAGGAGAAAATCTTCATCGAACAGCTCGAGCTCGCCCGCAAGGTGGGCCTTCCGGCCGTGATCCACAGCCCGCACAACGACAAGAAACGGGGCATCGAACGGATCCTCGCCATCCTCAAGGAGCTCGATTACCCGCGCGAGATGGCCGTCGTCGACCACAACACGGAAGAGACGATCGCCCTCACCAAAAACGCCGGATACTGGGCGGGCCACACGGTCTACCTGATCAAGAAGCTCAGCCCCGAGCGCGCCACGGGCATTCTTCAGAAATACGGAACGGACAGGATGCTCATCAACTCCTCGTCCGACTGGGGCGTGAGCGATCCGCTCGGCGTGCCGCACACGGCGCTCGTCATGCGCCAGCGCGGTTTCACCGACGAGGAGATCCGCAAGGTGGTCTGGGACAATCCCCATGAGTTCTACGCACAATCGGGACGGCTCATCGAAGAGGCTTGACGGCCTCGATCTCGCCCGCGCGCTCGCTGTCTTCGGTATGGTCATCGTCAACTTCAAGGTTGTGATGACACTCGCCAGCGGCCCCGACGACATGTACGGCTATCTCCGATTCATCGGAATGGAAATGTTTCGGCCCGCGCCCGATCCGGTCTGGCTCGTCACGTTCACCAAGCTCTTCGAAGGGCGGGCGTCGGCGACCTTCGTCACCCTCGCCGGCGTCGGCATCGGGCTCATGGCGGCGCGCGTGGCGGGGGCCGGCCAAAGCGTGCCGAGGAACGGCCAGAGCGTGCCGAGGAACGGCCAGAGCGTGCCGAGGAACGGCCAAGGCGTGCCGGTTCGTGCCAAGCTCCTCAAGCGCGCTCTTTTCCTACTCGCGGCCGGGCTCACCTATATCGCGATCTGGCCGGGCGACATTCTTCACTATTACGGTGTCTACATCGCGCTGGCTACCCTCTTTCTCGGCGCGTCGGGCCGTACCCTGTGGACCGCCGCCCTCCTCGCCGTGTTCCTCTTCTTCGCCATGCTCGTCACACTCGACTACGAGAAATCCTGGAACTGGCTCACCCTCGACTACGCCGACTTCTGGACTTTTTCCGGTTTTTGCCGGAACACCCTCTTCAATGGATTTCATCCCCTCTTCCCCTGGATCGCCTTCCTCTTCGTGGGAATGTGGCTCGCACAGCGCCTCGCCACCGGCGGCCTGAACCTCAAGAAGCTCTTCTGGTTCGCCCTCGCCGCGGCGCTCGCCTCTGGGATCGTCTCGAGGCGAATCATGGGCGCCTTGAAATGGGACGCCGAAACGGTCGATCCGGAGACGGCCAGGGCGCTCTTCGGCACCGCTTCGATGCCGCCCAACCTGTTCTACATGGTCGCCGCCGGCGGGACGGCTCTGGCCGCGATCAGCCTGAGCCTCGGCATCGCGGCGCGATGGCCCGAGACGTGGTGGGTGAAACTCCTCGCCGCCACGGGACGCCTCGCCCTGACCTTGTACGTGGCCCATGTGGTCGTCGGAATGGGGCTGCTCGCCGCGATCGGCCGACTCGAAGGCCAATCACTCGCCTTCTCCGTCACCTGTGCGTTGAGTTTCTGCGCCCTGGCCGTCCTCTTCGCCGCCCTCTGGACGCGTTCCTTCAAACGCGGCCCTCTCGAATGGCTCATGAGACGACTGACGGGCTAGCGACTCCCCCGTCGTCCATCCCGATGGAATCTGGAACCTGCCGTTGCTGGAAACCGCAAAGGAGGGTTTCCTGGCCGGGCAGCTTCCTAATCCTCGATCGCCGCGCGGCGCGTGAGTACGGGCCGGATCCGTTCAGGGTTGAACTTGAGCTGGCGTTCGTAGGTGTAGAGCCCGTTCATCTCCTGCTCGATGTCGTAGAGCTGGGTGTAACAGAATCCGAAGAAGCGCGGATTGTCCATGAGCGCCGTGCAGAGCTCTTCGAAGCGGCTGTAGAACTCCTCCACGTTCTTGGGATCGTTGCCGTAACCCCACCCCGGCTTGCCCGGCCCCCACCGCGTGCCGCCGAACTCACTCACCATGAAGGGCTGCCCCCCATAGGGCGCGTCGGCCGAGGAGTTGTTCCACGGAGTTCCCCCCCGGGCGAAAGAATCGAAGAGCGCGCGCAAGGTGGCCGCGTCCTGCGTGTAGTTGTGGCAGTCGTAGATGTCGGTCCGCACATGGACGTAGCCGCTCGTATCGATCACGGGCCGCGTCGGATCGGCCGCCCGCGTTGCGAGATAGGCATTGAGAATCCCCTGGCTGTACTGGGTCGCCCTCGTCTCGTTGAACGGACACCACCCCACGATCGACGGATGGTTGCGGTCGCGTTCCAGTGCTTCGAACCACTCGGTCTGGTGATTGGCCATGGCGCGGGGATCGGAATAATCGAGCCCCCAGTTCGGATACTCGCCCCAGATCAGATAGCCGCGCCGGTCGGCCCAGTAGAGAAAGCGCGGTTCGAAGAGTTTCATGTGCAATCGCGCGCCGTTGAAGCCGAGATCCATCGCCATCTCGATGTCGGCGACCAGCGCCTCGTCGGAGGGGGCGGTGAAGATCCCCTTGGGGTAGAATCCCTGGTCGAGCACGAGCCTCTGGAACACGGACCGCCCATTGATCAGCACGCGCACACCGTCGATCTCGATCGTGCGCAGTCCGAAATAGGTCTCCACACTGTCGATCGCCTCGCCCTTCGATTCGACGCGGATCATCAGATCGTAGAGATGGGGGTCTCCCGGGTTCCAGAGCTTTACCTCGGACAGGGGGATCGTCAATCGCGTCCCCCGCCAGCGCGCGGGCGTCGACGCCTCTCCCATGGCGGCGCCTTCGAGATAGACGGAGCCGTGAACGACGGCGCCCGCGGCCGCGCCCTCGAGCTGGACGTTGACCAGCACCTGACTCTGATCGGGCATCCCCTCGACGCGGAGCGCGCCGACCCGCACCGCGGGGACCGGTTCGAGCCAGACGGTCTGCCAGATCCCGGTGGTGCGCGTGTAGACGCAGCCGTGACTCTCGAGTTTGCGCGACTGCTTGCCCGTCGCCTGGAGGCCATCGTCCATCGGATCTTCGGCGAGAACCGTGATCCCCGCGTAGCGATCGACCACGAAGGGGGTGATGTCGATGCAAAAGGGGGTGAAACCGCCGCGGTGCTCCCCCGCCTTCCGTCCGTTGACCCAGACGGTGGTCGTGTAATCAACAGCGCCGAAATGAAGCAAAAGCCTCTGCCCGTCCCACGATTCGGGAATCTGCACGCCGCGGAAATACCAGACCCTTTTCAGGAAATCGGTCTCGCCCACTCCGGAGAGTGCGCTCTCGGGCGCAAAGGGAACGGTGATGCATCTTTCGAGCCGCTTGCCCCGGTGCAGCCCGCGCTCCAGTCCCGTTCCCTTGCGATCGATCTCGAACTCCCACGTGCCGTTGAGGTTGAGCCACTCGTTCCGCTTGAGCTGGGGGCGGGGATACTCCGGTCTCGGGACCGCATCTTCCTGCGGGGTGATCCTCGTTTCGCCCCGGTACGACTCGAAGGCGGTGTCGACGAACTGCCCCCCCGTGCGCTGCACGCAATGGGCGGCCACGAGATTGCGCCCCTTCTTGAGAATCCCACCGGAGCCGCAGTCGAGATACTTCTGGGCGTATCCCGTGATGAAGCCCTTCTCTTCGACGGCGAGATGGCCGTTGACGTAGATCTCCAGATCCTCATCGTGGCTGAAAACGAGCGCCGCCCACCAGGGAGTCTCGAGCAGATCGACATCGAATCGGATCCAGATGTGGGGCGTGCTCCACTCGGTTTTCACACGGCCGCGCTGAAAGGCAGGCAGATCCTGATTGCCGAAGCCGGGCGCGCCCCGCTGCCACTGGCTGTCGTCGAATTCGGCCGCCCTCCAGTCGCCCTGCGGCTCCTCGAAGGTGTAGCGCCACAGCGCACCTTCAGTCTCTTCCCCGGAGAGACCGGCCGGTGCGAGCAGAAAAACTGAGAGCATGAGAGTGACGTAAAAGAATATCCGGAATATCAACACTTTGTCTTTCTCCGACAGTGCGGCACAGCGTCCGTTCAAAGGTTTGCCAGTATGCGCCTTTTGCGGCGCCCACTTCAAGACGGGACATTACCGAATCCCGCGGAGGGCGCGTTGAAATCCTCCGTTCGAACCGCCACAATAAGAATCGCACGGAGCGCCCCGTCGCTGCCCGCGTCGGGTCGGCGGAGACCAGGAGAGAGTGAAACGGCTGCCATGAGTTCAAGTAAGATCAGACTCGATTCGTCGATGAATCTCTTCACCATCCTCGACCAGGCTCGCGCCAACTACCCCGACAAGAAGGCGGTCGTCTGCGGCGCGCGGTCGCTGACCTATGCCGAGTTCTTCCGCCGCGCGCGCGGGGCGGCCGACCTTTTCGAGGAGGAGGGGGTTCGTGCAGGAGGAGCCGTGGCCATGCTTCACCGGAACTGCCACCTCGTGCTCGAAGCTTATTTCGCCGCAGCCGCCGTGGGCGCCTGTTTCGTTCCCCTCAACGTGCGCCTCTCGCCCGAGGAGATCGCCCTCATCGTGACCGACAGCAGGGCGAGCGTACTCATCGTGGAACCCCTCTTCGCAAAGACGGCTCGCGCAGCGCTCGACCTGCTCCCCGGCGAAGCGAGACCTCGACTCTTTGCCAGTTATGGCACGTCTCCCGACTCGCTCGACACCCGGATCGGAAAAAGTCCCGCGCCGCCGCACACGCCGGCAGTGAGCGGAGGCGGCTCCGATCCGGCCCAGCTCTACTACACGAGCGGCACCACGGGGCGTTCGAAGGGAGTGATTCTCACACACGCCAATGTCGCCTCCCATGCCGCCGCGACGATCGAGAGCCTGAAAATCGACGAATCGGACGTCTGGCTCCATGCCGCACCCCTCTTCCATCTCGCCGATGCCTGGGCCACGTGGGCGATCACCTGGGCGGGCGGCTGTCATGTGGTCCTTCCCTCCTTCGACGGGTCCGAGGTGTTCGACACGATCGCCGCCGAGGGTGTGACCATCACCAATCTGATCCCCACCATGCTCAACCGTCTCGTTCATCACGAAGCGGCCGACTCGAGAAAACTCCGCACCATGCGGCGCATTCTGAGCGGCGGCGCACCCATGGCGCTCGACCTCCTCAAGAAGATCGAAAAGCTCTTCCCCTGCGAGTACGTCCAGACCTACGGCCTCACCGAGACGAGCCCCTTCCTCACCCTCTCCCTCCCCACCGAATCGGTCCGCTCCCTGCCCGCCGCCGAGCAGCAGCGCTACAGGGCGATGACAGGTCGGCCGATGAAGGGCGTGGAGGTCAAAGTCGTCGACCGCGAGGGGCGCGCCGTCCCCCGCGACGGCCGCACGGTGGGCGAGATCGTGGCGCGCGGACCGTGGGTGACGCCGGGGTATTTCAAACGTCCCGAGGAAACGGCGCGCGCCTTCCGCGGCGGATGGTTCCACACGGGAGATTTGGCCCACGTCGAGGCCGAGGGGTACCTCACCATCGTCGACCGCATCAAGGACGTGATCAACACGGGCGGCGAACTGGTCTACTCCACCGAGGTGGAAAACGCCCTCTACGCCCATGGCGCCGTTCGCGAGGCGGCGGTCTTCGCCATCCCCGACGCGGAGTGGGGCGAGTCGGTGATGGCCGCCGTGGTGGTCGACCGGCAACGGGCGGCGTGCGGCGACGATCTGATCGCTTTCTGCCGCCGCCGGCTGGCGTCGTACAAGGTGCCATCCCGGATCGATCTCGTCGACAGCCTTCCGCGGACGGGATCGGGCAAGATCGACAAAAAGGCTCTGCGTGAACCGTGGTGGCGCGGCAGGGAAAAACGCATCCAGTGATCGCGATCAATCCAGTGATCGCGATCAAATCAGTGATCGCGATCCAGTCAGTGATCGCGATCAAGTCAGTGATCGCGATCAAGTCAGTGATCCGAATATTCGCTTCCGGAGGTCTCTCTCTCGAGGCCGAAAACGACGCGCGCCCTGTGGCGCACCATGTCGACGAGCCCCCCTTCGTCGATGGGCCGCCGCGATCGGGAAAAGATCTCCTCGGCCTCGGCCAGGCGGGAGTTCGCCCTTCGCTCAGCGCCGCCCTCTTCCGGATCGGAGTTCGCCAAACCGCGATGGGCTATGGCGAGGAAATAGAGGTCGCGCGCCCTGTCGGACCAGTGAAATTCCCGCACGCTGGCGGGCCAGAGCCTTTCGCGCGTTCTCAAGGCCTTCTCGAACGATCCGATCGCTTTGTGAAAGTCTCCTTCGATCAGAGCCAGGGCGCCCAGAGCGCTGAAAATAGCGGGCGAAGTCTGGTCGTCATAGGCGAAAGTGGCTGATCGCGCCAACTTCAACAGGGTGGTTCGCGCCCCGTTCTTGAATTCGGAGCTCTCCATGACCGCCGGCGGGAATGTGGCGATCAGAAGGCAGGCCAGACTCTGATGGCGCGGTGACTTGATCGACGCGTTCGCAAGCCGCCAGAGATCATTGATCGCCTCGGCATAGTCCTTTTTCATCACATGAGCGAGAGCCGAGACCAGAAAAGCGGGCGCATAGTATGTGGGCTTCTTCAAAAGGCCGGTGTCCCTGAAGCGCCGGTCCTTCGCCGTCATGGCCGAAGTGATCGCGCCGTCGAGATCGTGCGTTTCGATCGACAACAGCGCCCGGGCCACGTGCAGCGGGGGATCGGCCGGCATCGAATTCAATCCTTCGTCGATCCACCTGAACGCCTCGTCGAAATTCCCCTGCCTGGCGCACACCATGCCGAATCCCTTCCGCACGTTGTGCACATTGATGTCGCCCCCATCCCTGAGGGCGCCCGCCCGGCGCGCATCGTCGAAGCTCTCCGCCGCCGACTGATCGTCACCGGCGAGCAGCGCAACCTGACCGAGCGTGGTGGCGATCATGGGATAGGGTCTGGTTCCGGAGAGCCGTAGCGCTTCGTCGAGCAACTCCCGGCTCTTTTTCAGGAGGTGGAGAGTGTTGTAGTGCCTGGCATAGAAAAAGTAAACCCGTCCCAGGAAGGTGAGGGCAACCACGTTTTCGGGCCGTTCACCGAGAACGTTTTCGAAATGGCGGATCGCCTTGTCGAAAGAGGTCGAGTCCCCGCCGAGATGGAGCTCCCGAAATAGCGTTAATCCCGCACAGAGGTCGGCCAGGTAGTGCTCGTTGTTCACTCTGAGCGGTTCCTGGTACCAGGGTTGGTCGCTCCCGTCAAAGGGACGATTCTTCCAATGGCGCCAGACGAGCGTTCGCGACGACAGGGGATCGAAATCGCCAGACCGCTCCAGGTTCTCCTCGGCCCGAGCGGTGAGGAGTTTCCCTTCACGAGAGTCGGGATCCAGCGTCTCGGCTTTGCGGTACCTGGCAACGGCGAGGAGGTAGTGGGCTTCCCGTTCCATGGCTCCGAAATTGCCCTGGCGGCTTTTGGCAACACAGGCGTCGAGCGACGCGATGGCGTCATCGTAGACCTGCGATTCGAGATGGCAGATGGCGAGCGCCATGTCTCCGCTCGGATCGCGCAGATCGGCCTCGAGGCACCACCGGCACATCGTCGTGAATGTAACTCCCAGCTCCATCGCCTCTCCGGCGAGGATGTAGCGCGACTGGGCGAGCTGGAATTCCCGCTCTTGCTGACCCGAGAGGACGAAGGCGAGGATCGCGAGCGACAGGGCGGCCAGAAAAAGGGCGCTCAGCGTGACCGAAGCGAGCTTGTACCGCCCGAGCAGAGAGAGCCCCCTGCGCCAGAGACCGGCCGGTCTGGTAAGGATCGATTCGCCCGCGAGAAAACGGCGCAGTTCGCCGGCAAACTCGGCCATCGTCTGATACCGGCGGGCGGGATCCTTCTCCATCGCTTTCCGGCAGATCAGGCTGAGCGCGCGCGGAAGGCGCGCATCGATCCTCTGCAGATCCCTGGCGTCGTGGAGCTGGATCTTTCTCAAGATCTGATGCGCCGTTTCCGCCTCGAATGGACGTTCGAGGGTCAGTGCCTCGTAGAGCGTCACGCCGAGGGAAAAGATATCGGTCCTGTGATCGATCCCCTTCCGGCCGGGGACGACCTGCTCGGGCGACACATAGTAGGGAGTGCCCGCAAAATCTCCCGAGCGGCTCAGGGCGAGGGCGTCCTCGACCTTGGCCAGGCCGAAATCGCTGATCTTGGGCTGGCCGTCCGGGCCGATCAGGATGTTTGACGGTTTCACGTCGCGGTGAATCACGCTCGAATCGTGAGCGTGCTGCAGCGCCGAGGCGGCGCGGGCGATGAGCTCGGCGATCTCCCGAAAATACCCCCTGGGAAGGTCGCCCGCCTCGCGGAGTTCGTCGAGCCGGTCGGCCAGGGTGCGCTCTCCGTCGACGAGCTCGGCGGCGATGTAATAGAACCCCTCCTGCTCGCCCACGTCGAAGATCGCGATGATCCCCGGGTGATTCTGCCGCCCGGCGGCCTCGGCCTCCCGCTTGAACTTGAGGATGGCCTTCTCCGACAGGGTAAGCTGGGGGGCGAGTACCTTGAGCGCCACGCGCCGCTTGAGACGGATCTGCTCCGCCTCGTAGACGTTGGCCATCCCACCCGAACCGATGTGGCGGATGATCCTGAAATCGCCCAGCACGCGCGGGCATCCGAAGAGATTGGAATCGTTCCTCGCCTCGCCCTGCGACTCCACCCGCTGGCGTCTCGCGTTTCCGAGCCATTCGAAGATCATGGCGATCTCCTCGTTAAGCTCGGGATGCTGGCGCACGAACTCGGCCTCGTCCACATCCTCGCCCGCGTCGATGCGCCCCTGGAGTTCTTCCAGTGCCCTTTCGGTTGCTTCGATGGAGCCGTTCCGCTCCTCCGAATCGTTGGCGTCGCGCCCTGTCGATCCTGTCCCCATCAGGCTCCTCGTCTCACAGAATCACAGCGTTTCCACGAACTTTATAAAATCTCTTTCGAGGCTCTTCATGTTTTTTCCAAAAGCGATCGTGAACCGTCTTTGTGCCTCGGCAGAGTCGAGCCGGTTGTTCTGACAGTCCGTCTCCCAGGCTGCCAGTTTCCTCGCCGCCGTCCGACCGGCGCCCTTTCGCAGGAACCTGAGAAAAGCCCACGACTGCGTATAGAAACGCTCGGTCATGGCACGATCGAGGGCATGGAGATTGCGCGCCTCGAGACGGAGAAATTCATCGAGGCCGATCAGGTTTCCGGGCACGCGCAAGGCGTCGATCCGGCGTCGCTCGACGAGACCCCCGATCCGCAGCCGCTTGGAGCCGGCCGCCCACTGGTAGGTCCCCACACCGCCGTAGGTTTCGGCAATCCCCTCGGCATACCAGCTCGGCATGGGGGTGGCCGTGACTGCGAACTGGAAGAGGTGCACCAGCTCGTGGAGCACGATACTCTGAACCTGAAAGTCGGTGAGAGCCCGCCCGTTTTTGTCGGGCACGCGCACAACGGAAAGAAAATCCTCGAGGTTGGTGAACCCGTTCGACACGGTGTATTCGGGATGCCCCGACTGCGCACAGTACTCGTCATAGGACGCCGTCGAGTGGAAGACACAGACGTGGAGCCCCCGATCGGGCTCCGCGCCGAGATCTTTTTTCAAGTAGGGAAGAAGCGCCGCGCCCACGGCGTGCAACGCCACCGCCTCGTCGAGACCTTTCTCGCTGAAGAGGGCGAGATCGTCGCACTCCGCCATGTAGAGAACGTCCACTGACGGTACGCGGCGCAGGAAGGCGGTGCGAATCCGGGGCCGGCCGTTGATGGTGATCGCGCCGCCCGCGTCGCAAACCGCCTTTGAGACCGGTGCGGGAACAGGTCCCACGTCGAGCACGATCCGCCCCTCGCCGTCGATTTCGGGGATGGTGCGCGCCCCGTCGATCAGCCGCCCGTATCCGGCGGCGGCCACGTCGGCGAGGCTTTCTCCCGCCGCCCAGGCCGCATCGGCGAGTTTTTTCGAACCTCGGCGATCGTCGAGCGCAGCCTTGGCCACCTTGAGACGAAAGAGTTTGAGTTCCTTGCCCGAGGGCGGGTGGAACCTCTTCTTGATCTGGTCGGGAGTGAGCGCTTCGAGCGCGCCGAGGGCGGCCGTCGCTTTTTCCTGGGCCGAACCCCGGCCGAGGCTGATGGCGCGCGCGAACTCTTGGCGGGCCTGCTCGAGAAGGCCCTTGTTCACGCACCATTCTCCGATGGCCAGATGGCGCTGGCCGCTGGCCGCGTCGATCGACGCCTTCTGCTCGTAGTATTTTTGAACGGCCCGATCCCGCTCGGCCTGCACGAGGGCGGGCGCGCTCTGCGGCCAGAGAATCGCCCACAGGCAGATCAGCGCCACGGGCAGCCGGGCTGTCTTCTTCAACGCGCTCATCTCCCATACCCCAGGGCGTCGAGAACCGCGTCGAGCTCCCTGCGCGTCTCCTCGTCGAGCCTCGAGCGGGACGATGCTCCATGAATCGGCCCGTCGTCGTCGAGATAGGCTTCCATGAGGCGGGCGAGAGGGCTGGCAGCCTCGGGCGGAGCATGGGGCAGAAGGTTCGAAATCTCCCGGCCATCTTCGGTCAGATCGTAGAGCTCCCATTCGGCGCCGGGGATCGCGATCAGCTTGTACCCCTTGAAGCGGACCATCTTCCACTTTCCTCCGCTCCGCGGCAGGGCGATCGCTCCCCCCGTACGGCCCGCCGCACCGACCGCCTCGGCCGACCACGCTTCCGACTCGGCGTAGGCGGGCAAGGCGTCGAGAGCGACGGCGCCCTCGGTCCAGAGAGGGCTGAGATCGCGCCCCTCGGCGTTGGCCAGGAGGTCGGAATCCCGATCGTCCGGATCGAAGCCGAGAAGGCCGAGCAGGGTGGGCGCAAAATCGAGTAGCCGGACCTGATCGCCGACGCGCACCGCCTTCGTGCCGCCCGCGGTGCCGCCGGCGGGACGGATGATCTGCACCACGCGCTGCACCTCGTCATAGAGGGTGAATGAGTGGGCGAATGAGACGCCATGCTCGCCGAGCGCCTCGCCATGATCGGAGACGACGGCGACCACCGTCTTCTCGTCGAGCCCCCTCTCCTCGAGCCCCGCCATGAGGCGGCCGATCTGGCCGTCGACGTAGGCGACCTCGTTGTCATAGGCGCAGAGCGCCGCCGCCCGGCCGTCGGCGTCGAGAGGCGGTGTGAAGTTGATGATTTCCCGGGGGAGGCTCTTGTTCTCGAAGCGCTGGAGTAGCCGCTGAAACTGGCCGCCGTCGTCGTGGCTGAAAGGACGCTCGAAGGACTCCGGAGGATCGTAAGGCCAATGGGGATCGATGTAGTGCACCCAGAGAAAGAAGGGCTTACGGCCGGCCAGATTCCGGTCGAGGAGTTCCAGGACGCGATCGGTCGTGGGGCCGGCGTCACGGCGGCGGCGCCCCACATCGTAGACATCGAACCCCGCGTCGAAGCCGACCCTGAATCGCTTTTGAAAAAGCGAATTGGAAACCACGGCCTGAGTGGCATAGCCCCGGGCGGAGAGAAACTCGGGCAAGGTCTCGAGTCGGGGGCTCAAAACGTCGACCCGTCCTTCGGTATCGGGATGGCGCCGCACGCCGTGGCTCATCGGATTGAGCGCTGTGAAGAGAGTGGCCATCGACGGCAGCGTGTAGGCGGCCTGGGCAATGGCGTTCTCGAAAAGAATTCCCTCGGACGCGATGGCGTCGATGCTCGGCGTTGTCCCCTTTTCGTATCCATAACACCCCACCCGGTCGGCGCGCAGCGTGTCGACAACGATGAGGACGCAGTTGGGCCGCCCGCCCCCCTCCGCTCCGCACGCGGTGAGGAGTCCGACCAGTAGAAGGAGCAAAACGGGCCTGGTCATCACAATCCTTCAGCAGGCAAAAAACAGGTCTTGAACAGGACACAGCGTCCGGGCCGCACGATCGGACCTGAGAGCGCCGTCGCTATTAAAAGAAAACATTTTATGCACAATTTGAATAGCGCTATCCTATGATCGTTCTCGATCAAAAGGACAGCCGTTCTTGCAAGCGG
>Ga0180430_10000701_pt1 | contig 35677 bp, 21 predicted proteins | sample SS_ome_9_FD_132999 | JGI IMG/M metagenome (GOLD analysis project Ga0180430, IMG submission 132999) | Hypersaline lake sediment archaeal communities from the Salton Sea, California, USA - SS_1_S_2 metaG | ecosystem: Environmental > Aquatic > Non-marine Saline and Alkaline > Hypersaline >...
CTCGAAGCCGATGCGAGCGGAGACCTGACGGGCCAGACGATGGAAGCGCTGAGCGGGAAGGTCCGTTCCGAGACACTCTATCTCCTCATCGCGGGCGGCGTCATGGTGGTCACCCTCTGGATCTCGCGCAAGGCGCGCACCGTGACCAAGACCGAGGTCCGTCTCGGACGCCAGGACGAGGGGCTCGAGCGATTCGAGGCGACGGCGCTGTCGCAGACGATCGTGCGGATCGTGGGATCCTTTTTCGTGAGCGTGCGCAAGGTGGTTCCCAAGGCGCTGTCGAACAAGATTTCGAGCCGCTTCGAACGCTCGGAGTTCCGGCCCACTCCCGCGGCGGACGGGACCGTGCCCTCCTTCGACCTGGTGCGCGCCTCGGTGAACCTCATGGTGGCGAGCGCGCTGATCTCCTTCGCCACCTCTCTCAAGCTTCCCCTTTCCACCACGTACGTCACCTTCATGGTCGCCATGGGCACGTCGCTCGCCGACCAGGCGTGGGGTCGGGAGAGCGCCGTATTCCGGGTGACCGGAGTGCTCACCGTCGTCGGCGGCTGGTTCTTCACCGCCTTCATGGCCTTCACCGTGGCGTCGATCTTCGCCGTGATCATTTTTTACGGCCGCGAGGGAGCGGTGATCGGCATCCTGGCTCTGGCCGTGTTCCTCATCTTGCGGAACCGGCGGCTCCACAAGTCTCGCGAGAAGGACGAGGCCGCCATCGAGGTCTTCAACCTCAAAAAGATCACCGACTCGTCCCGCGCCATCAATATCTCCTTCGAGCACACCGGCATCTTCCTCCAGGAGGTGCGGCGCGCACTGGTCGGCGGATTCGACGGACTCTTCAGCCAGGATCTTCACAAGGTGCGCGGCGCACGGAAACGTCAGAAGAAGATCCAGCAGTGGACCAACATCATCATCGCCAACGTCTTCAAGGTGCTCAGGCTCCTCTCGCGCGAGGAGGTGGAGAACACGCAGCAGTACGCCGACACGATCAGTTCGCTCCAGCGCATCGCCGACAGCCAGCGCGACCTCGTCATGCGCGCCCACATGCACGTGGCCAACAACCACTCGGGACTGCTCGAGACTCAAATCGCCGAGCTCTGCAAGGTGCGGACCTGCATCCTCGACCTCCTCTCGAAAACGGCCGACGCCTTCCTCGACAGGGAGCCGCCCGATGTCGCCTTCATCGAGACCAAGAACGAGGAGCTCGAGATGCTGATCCACGAGTTCGACCAGAACCAGATCATGCGGATCCAGGACAACACGTCCAAGACCCGCCTGAGCATCCTCTTCTACGCTTTCATGTGGAATTCCCAGCGCATCGCCAATCAGCTCCATATTCTCATGAAGGTTTTCAAGGATCCGCTCAAGCCGCACGGTTAGGAGCCTGTCGGACTTGGGTGTCCGATACGGTCGCCCATAGGTCGGAGGTGGTGAGCTTTTTTTCGGCCGACTTCAGTCTGTCCGTTGGACAGACTGAAGTCGGCCGAAAAAAAGCTCACCACCTCCGACCGCGCGGACCCCACATCCGAGTCCCGAGTCCCGGTTCCGACAGACTCTCAAGAGCGGGCGCAGAGAGCGGGATTGTCCAAATCATTCATTTTTGATATAATCCTTTTTCTCGTTGGCACCGTTCATTGTTCGAGAGGAGGCATCGATGCCGTTTTCCAGCCTTTATCAGAAGCGTCTCGTTCTTGGTCTTGCTGTCCTTGCGGCGCTCAGCGTTGGCGCGGCCGGACTGGTCCCTGAGAGGGCCGCGCCCTTTGTGGCCGCTCCCGACTGCGGTGTGGCTTTCGATCCCGCGCCACTGGTCGAGGCCGGCGCGGTTTCGAGATCACCGCTCGGGCCCGGAGCCAGCGGAGACCAGTGCCGCGGATGGCCGATCTCGCTCGGCACACCGGGCGCCGGCTTTCCCTACACCCCCACTCTCTACGACATGGACGGGGACGGCGCGGCCGAGATCTTTCTCACCGGCGGGAATACCTTTGGACTCGGCGGCGACGGGTCGTTCCTGGCCGGGTGGCCGACAGGCGAGATGCAGTACATGGGCTACGGTACGACGGGCAACATGCCGGGGCCTTCGGCCGGGGACATGGATTTTGACGGTGAGCCCGAGGTCGTCTGGACCGAACGCGACTGGTGGGCGGGCGGCGACACCATGTGGTGCTTCAACGGAAAGTATCTCGACGGGAGCGACATGCCGGGCTTTCCGCAGCAAGCACCGGGCCAGACATCGAACGCCCTCGATACGCCCTTCGTGCTCGGCGACACCGACGGCGACGGCGACCTCGAGGCCTGGGGGGCGCACACCTTGGGCAACAATTTCACCCACTATCGCGTTTCGGCCTTCGACCACCTCGGAACGCGCCTCTTCACCGTCGACGTCGATCCGGCCGAAGATATCCTCTCCCTCTATTTCGGCGACGTGGACGGCAATGGTGCTGCGGAGATGTTCGGCGTTTCGTGGCTCGATCCCTCTTACCGCCTGCACCTCTTCGAGGCGGACGGAAGCGCGCAGCCCGGTTATCCGATCGTGCTGCTCACGCCGCCGTCGAGCGCCTATGCCATGTTCGGTCCGCCCGTGCCGGCCGATCTCGACGGGGACGGCGATCTCGAGATCCTGCTCGGCTACAACTACGGCGGCTCGTCGAAAGCCGAGTGCTTTCACCATGACGGGAGCCCCTACGCCGGCTTCCCCATGCAGATCGCCACGAGCAGCCAGCTCTTCTATCTCGGCCTCGGCGACGTGACCGCCGACGGGGCGCCCGAGTTGATCGCCTTCGAGAACCATCTGAGCGGCAATTACCGGGTCTTCGTCCTCGACGTGGCGACCGGGTCGGTTCTCTCGGGTTGGCCCTTTGGCCTGGCCGCCTGGCCCAAGGGATTTCCCACGGTGGTCGACGTCGACGGCGATGGCGTCCAGGACATCTGCTTTGCGACCGACGGCGCCGAGCTCTACGCAGTCTCGGGCGCCGGGCAGGTCGTCGCCGGCTTTCCGAAGGCGATGAACGGACCGTCGATCTCGGGAGTGGCGGCGGGCGACATCGACGGCGACGGGCTCTTCGAACTGGTGGCCGCCACCTGGGACGGCTGGGTCCACGCCTGGGATACTCCTTCCCCGGCGCTCGCCGGCAGCGCCGATTGGCCCCTGCGCGGCGTCAACGCGAGGAATACGGGAGTGTACGGCGCTCACGATTCACCCATCCCGGACATCAAAGTCGACGGCCAGGACGGACCTCTCACCATTCCGTCGACTCAGACCGTGTCGATGACCCTAGAACTCGATGCCGGCGTCAAGAAGGGCGAAGACCACGACTGGTGGATCGGCGCGGTCCTCAACGGTTCCGCCCTCTACTGCTGGTCGATTCCGACGGGCTGGACCTACTGCGCCAACTGGAATCCCATCCGCGCCTACGGCGGACCGCTCACCGACCTCGACGGTTATCTCCTCCATCAGGGAACGATCCCTGCCGGGTCGTGGCGCTTCGTCTTCGCCATCGACGGGCCGAACAACCTCTACGAGGGAACGGACAAAGACACCATCCAGATCACGTCCTTCTAATACAGCGGACGGGGCGCCCAAAAAACAGGTTTGGCGCCCCGCTCGTGGAAGCATACAATCAGGGGCGGTTGATACCCCGTTCATTTTTACCGGCCAATAAAACCCGAAGCCATGGGAGGTTATCCGTGGTAGCGCGCATCGGAGTGTTCATCTGCGACTGCAAGGGCCTCGTCTCCAACAAGGTCGATACGGCCCGCGTCGCCCACGACGCTGCGACACTCGACAAGGTCGCCTTCGTGGAGAGAAACGATTTTCTCTGCGGCGAGAAGGACCTCGGCGCGGCGATCTCCACGCTCAAAGAGAAGGGATGCGACCGCCTGCTCCTCGCCGGCTGCTCGCCCCGCTCGTCGCTCAAATTCCCCGAGGAACGGCTCGCGCTCCTCATGCAGAGCCACGGCCTCCATCCCGAGCTCTTCGAGGTTGCCAATATCCGCGAGCAGTGCGCGTGGCAGCACTCCGACACTGAGGCCGCAACGCGGAAGGCGATCGACCTCGTCCGCATGGCGCACGCCCGGCTCGATCTCGACGAACCCGCCCCCGCGCCGGTGCCGATCCCCAAGCGTGCCCTCGTCGTCGGCGGCGGCGCGGCCGGGCTGCAGACTGCCAAGGATCTCGCCTCTGCGGGTATCGACGTGACCCTCGCTGAACGCAAATCGTGGCTCGGCGGCCATGTGTGCCAGATCTCGAAACTCTTTCAGTCCGAATCGTGGCCGTCGGTGTGCGATTCGGTCTGCGTCGGTCCCGTCCAGGCAAAGGGTGTCGTGCTCGGCGAAAAGATCACCGTTCTAACGGGGACCGAGGTCGTCGACGCAAAACGGAGTGATGGACATTTCCGGGTCACCCTGCGCGGCGAGCCCGCCTTCGTCGATCCCGACCTCTGCATCGGATGCGCCCAGTGCGCCGAGGTCTGCCCCGAAGAGACGGCGCGCCGCTTCGACGAGGGATTGACCACGCGCAAGGCGATCGACAAGGAGTTCGAGCGCGCCATTCCCGATGTCTACAACATTCTGCCCGAGGCGTGCACGCGCTGCGGTGACTGCGTCCCCGTCTGCCCCACCAAGGCGATCGATCTCGACGCCGAGGAGCGGACCGTGGAAGAAGAATACGGTGCTGTGTTTCTCGCCACCGGTTTCGAGTCGGCCCAACCGGACGACATCCCCGAGTATGGTTCGACGCACCCCAACGTGGTGACCAGCGTCGAGTTCGAACGCCTCCTCGAGGGCGGCCTCAAGCGCCCGTCCGACGGCGAGGAACCGGAGCGGGTCATCTTCGTCATGTGCGCCGGCTCCCGCGCCGGCCCCGAGAAGCAGAGCGGCGGCGTGGCTTACTGCTCCAAGACGTGCTGTTCGGTCACCGCCAAGCAGGTCGACCGGCTCGTTCTGGCCCATCCCATGGTCGAACCGACCGTCGTCTACTACCGCGACATGCGCACCTACGAGCGCGCCCTCGAAACCCTCTACCAGAGGCTGCGCATCATGGGCGTCGAATTCTTCAACGGCGAGGTCGAGTCGATCGAAGCGGGTGACGACGGCGTCCTCGGTGTGACGATCGAGCCTTTCTACGAGAACGAAAAGGACGACGCCCCGCCCGGTGAGTCTCTTAACCTCGACGCCGACCTCGTCGTCCTCGCCACGGCGCAGAAACCGGCATCGGGCTCGAAAGACCTCTACCGCATGATGGGTGTTCACGTCGACCGCTACGGATTTCCCGTCGAGAGCCAGCCCCGCCTCTTCAAGCCGACCGAGTCGCTGGTGAACCGCGTCTTCGTCGTCGGCGCCTCGGCAGGTCCAAAAGTGGTGCAGCAGGCGTCGGAGCAGGGCAGCGCCGCCGCCATGCGCGCCCTCCCGTCCCTGATCAGGGGTGAGGCCGAAGCGCCCCGCTACGCGAGCCGCGTCAACCCCGACCGGTGCACCAGATGCCGCACCTGCGAGACGATCTGTCCCCACGGCGCGATCTCCATGACCGACGAGGGCGCGGTCAGCGATCCGGCCTTCTGCCAGGCGTGCGGTTTCTGCGGTGCGGCCTGCCCGGCCAACGCCGCCGAGCTCACAAACTTCACGGGCGCCCAGATCCTCGCCCAGGCCGACGCGGCTTTTTCGAGCCTGCCCGAGGGCGAACCGCGGATCCTGGCGCTCCTCTGCTACTGGTGCTCGTACAGCGCCGCCGATTTCGCCGGCATCGAGCACGCCGAGGCGCCGGCCAACTACAGGCCGATCCGCATCCGCTGCTCGAGCTCGGTCAACACGGCCCTCGTCATGCAGATGTTCAAGATGGGCGTCGACGGAATCCTGATCGCCGGCTGCCCCGAGCGGAGTTGCCACCACCTCTGGGGAAACTTTGTGGCCGACAAACGCACCGATCTGGCCAAGGCGCTCATGGGCCAGCTCGGGCTCGACCCGATCCGCCTCCGCTTCGAGTACATCGGCGCGCCCATGCAGGCAAAACTGATCGAAACGCTCCAGACCATGAACAAGAAGCTCAGGCTGCTCGGCCCGAATCCGGCCGCCCGTGCCCACAGTGTATGATGAATGTCTGAGGACTGCCTGAGGAGTCACCGCAGATGACTGACAAAATCAAGATCGCCAAGTACTGGGCCGCTTCCTGCGGCGGATGCGACGTATCGCTCCTCGACCTGGAGGAGAAGGTTCTCGATCTCGCCAAGATCGCCGACTTCGTCTACTGGCCGGTGGCGATCGACCACAAGTGGGACGATCTCGTCGCCCTTCCCGATGGAAGCGTCGACATCGGCCTTTTCAACGGCGCCGTGCGCACGAGCGAGCAGGCCGAGGGCGCCCGCGTGGTGCGCGCGAAATGCAAGGTGCTCTGCGCCTACGGTTCGTGCGCGTGCTTCGGCGGGATCCCGGGATTGGCCAATCTCTTCAGCAGAGAAGACATTCTCGACACGGCCTACGAGAAGACTTCGACCACTGAGAATCCCGAAAATCTCCGGCCCGAACCGCAGTCGACCCAGGCGGGGCACACGCTCACACTGCCCCTTTTCGCCGACACCGTTCAGAGCCTCTCCCAGGTCGTCACAGTCGACTGCTACTTGCCAGGATGCCCCCCGCCGGAGGAGCGGCTTCTCGAACTCGTGGCCGTCGCGGCCCGCTATGCCGACAACGGCCAGGCCCCTGCGGCCGGAACCGTCTTCGCCTCGGACAAGGCGCTCTGCGACGCGTGCCCCCGGAACGACACCCGCCAAGCGGGGAGGATCGAAAAGGTGTCGCGCCCCCACGAGATCGTCGCCGATCGGACGCAGTGCTTCCTCGACCAGGGGATCGTCTGCATGGGGCTCGCCACGCGCGGCGGCTGCGAGGCGACGTGCATCAACGCCAACATGCCCTGCCGCGGCTGCTTCGGCCCCACGCCCGGCATGCTCGATCCCGGCGCCGAGGCGCTCTCGGCGATCGGCTCGATCGCGGGCGCGGCCAACGAGAACGACGTGGCCGCCACGGAGATGAAAAAACAGATCCGCGCCATCCGCGATCCGGCCGGGACCTTTTACCGCTTCACCCTCGCCGAGGCATTCTTGAATCGCGCCGTCGTCGACAAGCCCGCAAAGGAGTCACCGTGACCAGGAACATAACGATCTCCCCCATCACCCGCCTCGAGGGGCACGGCAAGATCGACATCTTTCTCGACGACGACGGCAACGTGGCCGACGCTTATCTCCAGGTCGTCGAGCTCCGGGGCTTCGAAAAATTCTGCGAGGGGCGTCCCGTGGAGGAACTCTGCCGCATCACGCCCAAGATCTGCGGAGTCTGTCCCGGCGCCCATCACATGGCGGCCGCCAAGGCGTGCGACGCGGTCTTCAACGTGACCATTCCGCCCGCGGCGCGCAAGCTGCGCGAGCTCTATCTCAACGCTCACATCGCACACAGCCATCTGCTCCACTTCTTCGCCCTCGGCGCGCCCGATTTCATCCCCGGCGCCGACGCGCCCAAGGCGGAACGCAACCTGCTCGGACTCATCGAGAAGGTCGGCATCGACGTCGGCCGCGAGGTCCTGAAGAACCGCGGCTATGCCCAGAAGATCCAGGGGATCATCGGCGGCCATCCGATCCACCCTGTCGCCGCACTACCCGGCGGCATGGCCAAGCCCCTCGACGGGACGGAGCGCGCCGAGATCGAGGCGATGGCGCGCAGCCTCGTCGACTGCGCCCAGGGCGCAATCGGTCTCTTCGAAAAGAACGTGCTCGGCGACGCACAAAGCGCCGAGCTGATCGGCGGCGACACCTACTATCATGAAACTCACTACGCGGGCCTCGTCGACGACGAGGGAAGGGTCAACTTCTACGACGGCAGGGTGCGCGTCGTGGCGCCCGACGGCTCGGAGACGGCCCTTTTCGATCCGGCCGAATACGGGGAGCATATCGCCGAGCGCGTCGTTCCCTGGTCGTACCTCAAGATGCCCTACCTCAAGAAGGTGGGCTGGAAGGGCATGGTCGACGGAGCGGAAAGCGGCGTCTTCAGGGTCAACTCCCTCGCCCGTCTCAACGTGGCCAACGGTATGGCCACACCGTTGGCGCAGGAAGCCTTCGAACGTCTCTTCGAGCATTTCGGCGCTAAAACGGAAGAAGGCTCGAAACCGGTGCACCATACCCTCGCCTTCCACTGGGCGCGATTGATCGAGTGTCTCTACGCGGCCGAGGCGGCTCTCGCCCTCGCCGGCGATCCCGAAATCGTCAGCCCCGACGTGCGCACCCTGCCCACCGAAAAGCCGTCCCAGGGCGTGGGTGTCGTCGAGGCGCCGCGGGGCACCCTCTATCACCACTACACGACCGACGCCAATGGCCTGGTCACGTCGGTCAACCTCATCGTCGCCACGGTGCAGAACAACGCGGGCATGAACATGTCGGTGAAGAAAGCCGCCCAGTGTCTGATCAAGGACGGAAACCTTTCGGACGAACTTCTCGACAGGGTGGAGATGGCTTTCCGCGCCTACGATCCCTGTCTCGCCTGTGCGACCCATTCTCTGCCGGGCTCCACGGCGCTCGAATTAATCGTTCGTCGCGGGGGTGAGATCGTAAAACGCCTCCGGCGCGAATGAGTCGACCGTCGGCCGTGCAGGGACAAATCGTCGGCCCTATGGGGCCAAAATCGTCGGCATAAATTTTCCCGATCAAGCAGACCGGCGCTATAACTACGGAAAAATTCTGCTCGGTTGGCCGGGAAATACCTGCAAGAATCGCCGGCTGACTTGGAATTGATCGTGACTCCTGGCAATCTCCGCCAAGTTCGAGAATCTCTATGGATCTCTTTACCACAATCTCGATCGCCTTCGCGCTCGCCATGGACGCCTTTGCCGTCTCGATCGGCGTGAGCGCCACCCTGCCTCGGATCACGAAGCGACAGTACTTCCGCCTTTCGTTTCATTTTGGCCTCTTTCAGGCTCTCTTCCCCCTGATCGGCTGGCTCCTGGGGAGCACCCTGTCGAGCCACGTCGAGAAGGTCAGCCACTGGATCGCCTTCGGGCTCTTGCTCTTTATCGGGCTCAAGATGATCCGCGACACGCTGAGGCCCGGCGGCGATGAGATCACCGCCATCGATCCGACGCGCGGAATGAGCCTCATGTTTCTTTCCGTGGCCACGAGCATCGACGCCCTCGCCGCGGGACTGAGCCTCGCCATGCTCGGATCGGAAATCGTATTCCCCGCCGTGGTGATCGGCATCGTGGCCTGCGGAATGACGCTGATCGGCATGTTCGCCGGAAAGTGGCTCGGGAAATGTATCGGGCGAGGCGCCGGTCTCTTCGGCGGATTCGTACTCATCGGCCTCGGCATCAAGGTCCTGATCGAGCACGGTCTCTGAGAGATCGCCTCAAGCCCGGCGCAGGGTCACCCGAGTCTCGTGCATCGCGGCGGCATCCCCCATATCGCAGATGGTCGCTTCGCGCAACTGGTTGACCCCCTGCAGATCGCCGCGCCACGCGGCCGGATTGAAGAGCACGAGATCGCCGCGCACCTTGGGATCGGCTTCGAGGCGGGCCTTCACCGATCCCACGGAGCTCTCGACGATCACTTCATCTCCATGACTGAGTCCCCGTTCGCGCGCCGTGGCAGGATGAACGCCCACCGCCGGCTCATCGGCCAGGTCACCGTCATTGATCTGAGCGTTGACCATCTTGAGCGTTTTGGTCGCCATCAGGCGCAAGCTCTTCGCCTCATCCTTTTCGATCTTCGGGCTGAAGTCACCGATGAACTCGTAGCGCCCCGACGGGGTGGCAAAGCGTCTGTCGGCGAAGGCCACCCGCGGCGCGAACGGGTTCAGCGCCGGCGCCCGGCTCAAGGTCTCGCGCGTGATGCCGTGCTTGGCCAGAGGTGTGAGAAAGCGATCGATCCACTCGACCGGTGTGCCGGCCAGGTGCTCGCCGAAACCGAGCCGGTCGGCGAGGGCCTGGAAGATCGCGCTGTCCGAGCGCGCCTCGCCGAGTGGAGCCACGACTTGTTGATTCAGGCCGAGCCAGTGGTGGCCGTAGGCGGCGACGAGATCGTCCATCTCGAGATAGGTGGTGCAGGGGAGAAAGAGATCGGTGCGCTCCGCCGTTGCGGTCATGAACTGATCGATGACCACGCTGAACTCGAGGCTGTCGAGCCCCTCGCACACACGGCCCGTGTCGGGGCAGGTCGCCGCCGGATTGGCGCCGGCCACGAAGCCCATTTTGAGCGGCGGATCTTCGGCATCGAGGATCTCCCGGCCGAGCCGCGGCAGGAGGAGCGAACGGCTCTCGGCGCGCGGCACTTCGCCGTATGCCGAACGGTCGAGGTGCTGCGCCCCGTCGATGTCGGTGTGAGCGCCTCCGCCGCTGATGCCGATATTTCCCGTCATGGCCGCGACGGCGTCGATGAGCCGCACCGTTTCACCGCTGCGTTGCCAGTATGAAGCCCCCAGGCCGATCATGGTAGCGACAGGTTTGACGGCCGCGTAAACCCGCGCCAGCTCCTCGATCCGGGCCATCGAAAGATCGGTACCGGCAACGACATCGTCCATGGAAACATCCATGATGGCGGACCGAAACTCCCCGAAGCCATTGCTGTGGCGGGCGATGAATTCCTCGTCGACGGCGCCTTGTTCGATCAGCCTCCGGGCCACCCCGATGGCGAGGAGAGAGTCGCTCCCCGGACGCAAGGCGAGGTGCTCGTCGGCAAGGCGCGCCGTGGCGCTCGTCACGGGATCGATAACGATCAACCGCGCGCCGCGCGCCCGCGCTTCCTTGACGTAGGGGAGGCTGTGGATCCGTGTGACGGCAAGATTCTTCCCCCAGACCACGATGGCGCCGCTCTTTGCCAGATCGTCGGGAGCGTGGGTGCACGCCCCCCCGAAGTCAGCCTCTTGGGCCGCGTGGCACGCCTCGACACTGGTGCCGCCCTTGAGAAAGGTGGCGCCGCCGAAATGGGCCCAGAACTTCCGCGCCATCAGCCGCGCGACCTGCCCCTTGATCCCCGAGTAGCTGACATAGACGACCGAAAGGGCGCCGTGGGATTTACGATAGGCGGTGAGCTTCTCGGCGGTGAGATCGAGGGCATCGTCCCACGAGATCCTCTCCCAGCCCCGGGCCCCCTTGCGCTGGGGGTGAAGGATGCGGTCCTTGCTGTAGAAACGATCGAGATAGTGATTTCCCTTGTAGCAAAGAAAACCGCGCGTCACTCCATGATCGCCGTCCCCCTTGTGTGACACGATGCGGCCCTTTTCGACAGTGGCCACGACACCGCACGAATCGGGACAATCGCGGTTGCACGTTGTTTTGACCTTTTTGTCCATGATCTTACTCCTCGTGAACGAGCTCGGTTTTCACGGCGCCGCCCTGTTCTTCCTCGCGTATCAGGAGGCCGCTCGAGTCGATCCAGATCTGGATCGGTGTTCCCACCAGAGAGAAATCAAGAAGACTGCACTCGACCTCACGGCCGCCACAGGTGATGACCTCGGTTCCCTTGTTGGTAACCTGTCCGGGAAATACCTGCATCGACGGGGGATGGAAGGCTGTAAAGGACCGTACTTTACCCTCCTCTTTCGGCGCGCTGAGCGCGAGAAAGGCGAGGAGGCTCACGTTGTTGTTCGAGATGAGGCGGACCTTCTCGGTGAGATCGACGGTCTGCTCGACCGGTTTTTGGCCCTGAACGATTTTTTCCACCACCTTTCCCTCGGTGAAAACACACTCGATCGTGACAGTCTTCCCCTGGGCGTCGGCGTCGACATCGAAGCTGATGGGGAAACCGTCGTGATCGAGCTGAAACTCGATGAGCGCGCTCAGGTTCCCCGGAAACTTGACGCGGCATTCGCAGGAGTAGACACCGCCGCTGATCGTCTGATCGAAACTCTTGACGGTGAGGATTTCCCGTCCGATCTCCTTGCCGCCCGCCGTGTATTTGAAGGTGTAAGACTTCCCCACCTCGTAGGGAACCTTGCCCATCGACAGCAGAATGTCGCTCTCCTCGCCCATCGCCAGGGCGCCCGCCTTGTAGTCGAGAATCTCCATCCTTCGGGGGTTGAAGGAGGCGTTCACGCCTAGCCGGATATGGCCGGAGTCGACGAAGTCGATCTCCTTCACCGTCGAATCGACGGTGATCCAGCCCGCATCGCCCATGTAGACCTCGTTCCATCCGTGCTGCCCGAAGCTCCCCCCGCGGGAGGGCACGTACATGCAGCCGCCCACCACACGCGCCGGGATCCCCACACCGCGGCAGAGCGCGGTGAGCAAGCGCGCGTGGGAGCCGCATTCGCCCCTGCGCGTGTCATAGGTGTGGCGCGCCGATCCACCGGGGACCTCGTAGACGATCTCGTCGGATACGAAACGGCAGAGGCGGACGGCGGCGTCCCACGAATCCTTTGCGCCGGCGGTGAGCGCCTCGGCCTTGGCGATCAGCACGGGGTCGTCCGATTCGACAAGATCCTCCGGTTCGAGATACTCGCGGAGGGTCTCGTCGCCGGAAAAATCGGGGGGCGGAAAGGGTGGCGCACCGCGGCCGCCGTACCGGGGATGCTCGATCTCGAACAGACCGTCGATGAAGTTCTCCTCCACGGTGCCCACGAACTTCTGCCCCGGCACGTTGAGGCTTTCGGCCGTGATCCACTCCCCCACGGAATGAACCTCGGCGCGCACCTTCATGTAGGTGATCGCCTTGAAATCGGGAATGGACAGATTCACGTCGGCAAAGATCTGGCCGTCGAGATCGCCGCGCACGTCCATGGCCTTGACCGTCTTGTCGGCGAGGTACGAGACGAATCCACTGGCCGTCTCCGTGCGCACGCTGCGCGCCGTCGACTTTTCGATCCAGAGCGTGCTCGCCAGCCCGAGATCGCGGTCGACGACGGCGAAGACAGCGCAATCGATCTCACGCCCCCCGAGCCGGAGAGTCTCGGCGCCCTTGGATGTGAAGGTCTTTTCGTGAACTTCGCCGCTCATGAACTCGAGGACGCGATAAGTCTTTGATGCCCCCTCAGCGTCTTTCAGATCGCGGAGCACAAAAGCGTAACGCAGGGAATCCTCGAGAATAACCTCGTCGCCGAGGTGCACCGTGCGGGTCGTTCCGCCCGCCTGGGGAGTGACATGAACGTCGTCCCCCTCGAAAACGAAGGTCGATCCCAGACCCTTCTGCTCACCGCGCGCGAGGTCCGTCTCGACGCGCAGCGTCTTGCCCGTGGCGGGATCGATCGTGCGCGTCGTGCCGACGATCACATCGAAATCCTGACCGAGCGCCTTGAGCCGGAGGATCATCGACATCGTCTCGATCGTCGGCGATTCGGCCGATTGGGCCGGAAAAAAAGAAAATTCCATGTAGCCCACGAGTTGGCCCTTCATCTCCACGGCGTGATAGATGGTCTTTGCCGGCCGTCGATCTGTGAAGGTCAGGCAGAGTGTGCCGGATAGAACCAAAAAAATAAGAGATACAAAGAGTGCCCGTTTCATGGCGGCCTCCCGTGGGAATTCGAAACGCCCCGCTGCCGGGGCTGACGCATCATACCTGTTTGCTGCTCGTGCTCGTCGGCGAAAGTTGAAAAGCGGGATGATCAGACGAAGGGTGCCGCCGGGATAGGAGCGAACAGTCCCTTTGGACCTCGCAAAATGTGCACCAGGTGTTTCTTCGAGAAATTCTCCCCCTCGACCACTGCCAATGGTCCGTTGAAAAAAAGAGACGTCTATGACAAAATCCGGACAGCGAACTCAGACCGCCCCCTTCGACCAAAAGGAGAACAGCGTTGAAAAAGCTTGTGAAACTCGTGATTTTTCTGATCCTTCTCGGACTGCTCTTTCCCGTGGCGAATCTTTTCGTCAAACCGGACAACTCGGGAACGCTGTCGAACCTCAGGCCGAGCGATAAATCCTTCGAACCGGTCGCCCATCTGCTCGAGGGTAAATGTACGGGCTGCCACCTGCCCGACGCGGAGCTTCCCTTTTACGCCGACTTTCCCATCGCGAGCGGTATCCTCGAGGGAGACATCGCCGAGGGCCTCCGCTTCATCGACATGAAGGACGCTTTCGGTTCGGATGCCGATCCCGTATCGGAGCCCTGCCTCGCCAAGATCGAATACGTGGTGGAGCAGGGAACGATGCCCCCCCACCGCTACCTCGCCATGCACTGGGACGCAGGTCTCGGCGAGGATGAAGCGAAAAGTGTGACCCAATGGATCGGCACCGTACGCAAGGCGCACTACGCCACGGAGGGGGTGGCGCCCGCCTTCGCCGCCGAGGCGGTTCAGCCGCTGCCCAAGGTCGAGGGCCACAAACCGGCCATGGTGATTCTCGGCGATCGGCTCTTCCACGACACGCGCCTTTCGGGCGACGGCACGATCTCGTGCGCCACCTGCCACGACCTCGCCAAGGGCGGGACCGATCAGCTCCAGTTCTCCAAAGGGATCAGGGGCCAGGTGGGAGGCATCAATTCACCGACGGTCTACAACGCAGTCTTCGCGCTCCGCCAGTTCTGGGATGGGCGCGCCGCCGATCTGAAAGAGCAAGCCGGCGGCCCCGTGACCAATCCGATCGAGATGGACGCCAAGTGGCCCGCCGTGATCGCCAAGCTCGAGCAGGATCAGGGATACATGACCGCTTTCAACGGACTCTTTTCCGATGGAATCACTCCTGAAAACATTCAGACGGCGATCGCCGCCTTCGAGGAGACTCTCGTCACGGAGAATTCGAAATTCGACAAGTATCTCATGGGCGACGACACGGCACTGAACGCCGAAGAGAAAGAAGGCTATCACCTGTTCAAGGAAAGCGGCTGCGCCACCTGCCACGTGGGCAAGGCTCTCGGCGGCCGCTCCTTCGAGACCATGGGACTGCGAAAGGACTATTTCGCCGACCGCGGCGACGTCAAGGAGCCCGACCAGGGGCGGTTCAATTTCACCAAGAACGAGAGCGACCGGCACAAGTTCAAGGTTCCCACGCTGCGCAACCTCCCCGTGACCCACCCCTATTTTCATGACGGCTCCACATCGGACATGGGTGAGGCCGTCCGCGTCATGGCGGAATTCCAATCGGATCTATCGCTCGACGATGGCGAGATCAAAAAGATCGTCGCCTTCCTCAACGCCCTCACCGGCGAGTACAAGGGAAAGCTGCTGAACTGATCGCGAAGCCGAAAAGCTCTCCTCAGTTGATATGAAACCCGCGCGGCCCGATCTGCCCGACAACTCCGGCCTCGGCCGGCCTCCTATTCGGTCGCGGTCTCGATAAGACTCACCTCACTGAGGGCGATTTGTCCGTAGTGGTCGGTTTCGGCATCGACCACGTAGAGGCGCAACGATTTCCCCTCGAACCGCGAAAGGTCCCACTCCACGGCGATCGCATGTTTCGACCAGTGGCCGCCAACAATCTTCTCGATGATCGTTCCATATTCGCCCCCCTCGAGATCGACGGCGAAATCGGGGATCGAAGCGATCCGGCGCGGCGGAGCGCGCTTTTCGTCCACAACGGCGATGAAGCCGTGCCCGCCGAGCACGCTGAATCGGAGCCGGCACCCGGCGCCGGCCTCGAAACCGAAGTGGCCGACGGTCATTCCCGGATCGCCCTTGCTGGCGAAGGTCGAGGCGAAGGGCACGGTCTGGTCGAGCAAGAACCGGCGAAAGGCCACCCCCGAAACGCTCCAGCCCGGCCCGGGAGGAAGGGTGCGCGTCTCGAGAAATTTTTTCGACGACTTGGAGTTGGGATCGAGAATTACGGCGTTCTTGAGGCGCCGGTCGATCTCGCGCTGGAGCGACTCGACGCTCACGCGCAGCCGCCCCACCTCGGCGGCGAGTTCCTCCACCGTTGCTTCGCGCCGCAGCTCGAAGGCGCGGCTCTCCCCTTCGGCGCCATCGGTCAGAAAAGTCCACTCCACACGCAGGCGCTCGTCATCGAGACGGGTGAGCCGCACGCTGCGCAATCCACTGCCGTCCGATTTTGCCGCGGCCGTCTCGAAATAGAGCGTGTCCCGTTCCTTTGTCCTCGCGGCGCGCAGGTGGACGGGCCCGCCCCGGCCGCTCAGTTGCGTGGCGGCCAGCTCTTTCTTCTCGACATAATAGACGGTGACCGTTTCTTCAGGTGTGTGGGCGAAGAGCGTTTCCATCACACCCGCCCCACGGGCGAGGACGAGATAGCTGGCGCGCAGGTCGGTGAGTGTTCCCTCGGAATCGACGACGGCCCAGTTTCCGGCCAGGCTCGCAAGGCGGTCGGCGTCGGAACCTTTCCACGAATCGGCCCACGCCATTGCGGAGAGCAGGAGAATGACGGCGCTGAAAAAAATCGTCTGCCTGAACATCGAATCAACTCCTTTGCGGACCCTCCCGCGTGTACCAGCCGATCTCTCTCCACACCTCGAGAATGAGTTCGTATCGTGATAGCCTCATCCCCGTATAGATACAGTTGCTCGTCGAAAAAACATATCCTCCCCCGGGCATGCCCGCCTCGAGCGCATCGCGCGCCGAGGCGATCACCTCCTCGTCGGTGCCCGTGTCCATGAGCCCGCAGTTCACGTTGCCGCAGACGCAAAGCCGGTCGCCGTAAAGGCGTTTGACCTCGGCCATGTCGACGCCGGCTTGGGGATCGAGGGAGTGGAGCGCGTGGGGATTGCATTCGGCGAGCTGGTCGATGATCGGCATGATGTTGCCATCGGTGTGTTTGATCACGTAGAAGCCGAGGTCGCGCTGGGCGGCGATCAGTCTCTTGAGATAGGGCGTCACGAATTCACCGAAGGCTGCCGGCGACAGGAAGGGCCCCGTGTTGAAGCAGTAATCGGAGCAGAGCGCCAAGCCGTCGAGTCCGCCGTGGCGGGCGAGCTGTTCCTGATCGGCGAGCGCCCTGTCGACAATCCTCTCGGCCTCGTCCTTGAGCCCGCCCGGGTCATCGGCCATTCTGTAGGAAAACTCGTACATCCCCTCCCCATCGGGAAGCGCAAAGGTGGCATCGCCGTGTATCATGAGAAAATAGCGGTCACCGCTCCGCTCGCGCACCGCGTCGATGAGGTGGCGCGTCTCGTCGAAGCACCAGGGGCTGGGAATGAGAAGGATCGCGTCCTGGTCGAAACGCTCGGCAATGGCGATGTAGAGATCGGCCATGTCGGCCCGATGGAGGCGGCGCTCCGAGGGCGCCATCTGCGCCCACTGCGCGTAGTTCCTCTGCTCGGGGTGCACTTTTCCGAAGGCTTCCATGGTGAGGTAGAAAACGAGCTCGAAATGGGGCACCCGCCCCCGCGGCGGCTGCCTTTCGAGGGCGGCGATAAAGCGTCGTCGCGGTGTGACCATCGTCGATTCCTAGAAGCCGGGGGAACGCGTCTAAACCTCGAATCGGAGCCATTGTCTCCTCGACCCGGTCCGACTTCAAGAACTCCTCCGGGAGCCGGCCTTTTCGAAGGGCGATCTTGCTGGAGTTGGCCGGCCGATATGATTATGCTTTGGGCCGGCGCGGGGAGGACTCTGGCGTGACCCTCCCGGAGAGGCTATTCGTACAGGGCAAGTTCTCCGAAGACAAGGATGACGACGATGAACCCAAATAAACATCGCATCGAGAAGGACAGCCTCGGCGAGGTCCGCGTGCCGGCCGGTGCGCTCTACGGCGCCCAAACACAGAGGGCGGTGGAAAATTTTACGATCAGCGGATTGCGGATGCCGCGCGCCTTCATTCATGCCCTCGGCCTGATCAAGCAGTCGGCCGCCGCAGTCAACAAGGACCTGGGGCTTCTCGACCCTAACCTGGCCGACGCGATCGGCGCCGCGGCGGCGGAGGTCAGGGACGGGCTCCACGACAGCCACTTCCCCATCGATGTGTTTCAGACCGGATCGGGCACGAGCACCAACATGAACGCCAACGAGGTGATCGCCCGCCTCGCCGCGCAACGCCTGGAGAACGCCTCGGCCGATGAGCCGGATCGCGTCGATCCCAACGACCACGTCAACCTCGGCCAGAGCAGCAACGATGTGATCCCCTCGGCGCTCCATCTCAGCGCCTGTGTGGAGATCAGCGCGCGGCTCCTCCCGGCGCTCGCCCACCTCGCGGCGACGATCAGACAACGGGCCGACGCATTGGGCGGTGTGGTCAAGACAGGGCGCACCCATCTGATGGACGCCATGCCCCTCACCCTCGGCCAGGAACTGGGCGGCTGGGCGGCGCAGATCGACAGCGCGGCGGAGAGGATCGACGGCTCCTTTTCGCGACTGACCCGACTCGCCCTCGGGGGCACCGCCGTGGGAACGGGAATCAACGCCCACCCCGATTTTGCCGAGCGTGTGATCGCCAGTCTCGCCAAAGAAACAGCCATAGATTTTCACGCGGCGCCAAGCCGCTTCGAGGCGCTGAGCAGCCAGGAGACCGCCGCCGAGATGAGCGGCCAGCTCCGCAACCTCGCCCTCGGCCTGACCAAAATCTCCAACGATCTGCGCTGGATGAATTCGGGCCCCCTCAGCGGGCTGGGAGAGATCGCCCTCCCCGCACTCCAGCCGGGGAGCAGCATCATGCCGGGCAAGGTCAATCCGGTGGCGCCCGAGGCGGTCGCCATGGCGTGCGCCCAGATCATCGGCAACGACGCCGCCATCGCCGTCGCCGCCCAGTCGGGGAATTTCCAGCTCAACGTCATGCTTCCCCTGATCGCCCACAACCTTTTGCAGAGCATCGCCCTCGGCGCCAACGCCGCTCTCCTTCTGGCCCACAAGGCGATCGCCGGTTTCAGGGTGAACGAGGAGCGGATTCTGGGCAACGTGGCGCGCAATCCGGTGCTCGTGACCGCCCTCAATCCGGTCATCGGATACGCCAAGGGAGCGGAGATCGCAAAAAAGGCCTATGCCGAGGGCCGGCCCCTCCTGGAGGTGGCCCTCGAATTAACCGACCTGTCTGAAGGGGAGCTCAAAAAGCTTCTCGATCCAACGCGGCTGACGCGGGGCGGGATCTGATCGAGGCGACCAGAAATTCCGATCGTCAATCCCGGGATTTCTCCATCATCTGGCGCAGAACAAACTGCAAGATTCCCCCATGCTCGAAGTAGAGCCGTTCCTGGGGTGTGTCGATGCGGACCACAACGGGGAAAACGATCGGCGCGCCTCCTTTCGCGGGGGTGGCGACCACCTCGACGGTCGATGCGTCAAGATCGTCGACGCCCGCAATGTCGAAGACTTCACTCCCCGTCAATCCCAGGCTCCCGGCATGGTGGCCTTCCTCGAATTCGAGGGGGAGGACACCCATGCCGATGAGATTCGAACGGTGAATGCGCTCGTAGCTCCGGGCGATGACGGCGCGGATGCCGAGAAGCTTCGATCCCTTGGCCGCCCAGTCGCGTGAAGATCCTGAGCCGTATTCCTTGCCGGCGAGGATGATCAACGGAGAGCCATCGTCGGCGTAGCGCATGGCGGCGTCATAGATCGATGTGGTCTCTCCCGTGGGCAGGTAGGTCGTCCATCCGCCCTCCGTGCCGGGAGCGAGCCCGTTCCGCAGCCGGACGTTGGCGAAGGTCCCGCGCATCATGATCTCGTGATTGCCGCGCCGTGAGCCATAGGAATTGAAATCAGCGGCGCTCACTCCCTGCTCGATGAGATAACGTCCCGCCGGGGTCTCTTCGGTGATGGCGCCCGCGGGAGAAATGTGATCGGTGGTGATGCTGTCACCGAGAAGGGCGAGAGCCCTGGCGCCCCGGATCGGCTCGGGCCGGGGCGGCTCGGCGTGCATGTCGAGAAAAAAGGGCGGTTCCTTCACATAGGTCGACGACCGATCCCAGGCGAAGCGTTTTCCCTCGGGGAGCGAGAGAGCCGCCCAGCGCTCGTCGCCGTCGAAGACGCTGGCGTACCGCTCCTCGAAGATGTCCGATCCGATCGACGCGCTGATCACCGCGGCGATCTCCTTCTGATCGGGCCAGATATCCCGAAGGAAGACGGGACTCCCCGCCTTGTCCCTGCCGAGGGGGTCGGAGTGGAGATCGATATCCATGCGGCCTGCGAGAGCGTAGGCGACGACCAGTGGCGGAGAGGCGAGGTAGTTCATCTGCACCGCGCCGTGAACGCGGCCCTCGAAGTTGCGGTTTCCCGAGAGCACGGAGCAGACCACGAGATCGCCCGCGTCGATCTCGCGCGCAACCTTTTCGGGAAGGGGGCCCGAATTGCCGATGCACGTGGTGCAACCATAGCCGACCAGATGAAATCCGAGTTTCTCGAGCGGCGGCAGAAGTCCCGCCCTCTCGAGATAATCGGTCACCACCCTCGAGCCGGGCGCGAGGCTCGTCTTGACCCACTCCGGGACGGTCAGGCCGCGCTCGCAGGCCTTCTGCGCCAGAAGGCCAGCGCCGACCATGACCGCCGGATTGGACGTATTCGTGCAGCTCGTGATGGCGGCGATGACGACCGAGCCGTGGCGCAGGGAGTTCTCGTCGACCGCCTCGGACGATCGGTCCTGTTCGCAAAGAACTGTAGCCAGGTCTTTCTCGAAAGCCTATTTTGCACCGCACAGCGGAATACGGTCCTGCGGCCGCTTCGGGCCGGCGAGGCTTGCTTCGACGGAACCGAGATCGAGCTCGAGCGTGTCGGTGTAAACGGCGTCAGCAGTGGCTCCATCGCGGAAAAGCCCCTGCTCCCTGGCGTAGGCCTCGACGAGGGCGCGCTGTTCGGGCGGACGGCCCGACAGTTCGAGATAGCGCAGGGTTTCGCCATCGATGGGGAAGAGGCCGCACGTGGCGCCGTACTCGGGCGCCATGTTGGCGATGGTGGCGCGGTCGGCGAGGGGAAGGTTGTCGAGGCCGCTGCCGAAAAACTCGACAAATTTTCCCACCACGCCCCTGGCGCGCAACATCTCGGTCACCGTGAGAACGAGGTCGGTGGCCGTCGTTCCCTCGGAGAGCCGGCCGGTGAGGCGGAATCCCACGACCTGGGGAATGAGCATCGACACGGGCTGGCCGAGCATGGCGGCTTCGGCCTCGATTCCGCCCACGCCCCAGCCGAGGACGCCGAGCCCGTTGATCATGGTCGTGTGCGAGTCGGTGCCCACGAGCGTGTCCGGGTAGGCGGCAGCCGCGCCCCCAGCCCCCGAAGAAAAAACGACGCGCGCCAGGTACTCGAGATTGACCTGATGGACAATCCCCGTGCCGGGGGGCACAACCTTGAAATTGGCCAGGGCGCTCTGGCCCCATCGCAGAAAAGTGTAGCGTTCGCGGTTCCGCTTCGCCTCGAGCGTCGCATTGTGATCGAAAGCATCGGCGCTGCCGAAGGCGTCGACCTGGACCGAGTGATCGATGACCAGTTCAACGGGCTGAAGGGGATTGATGATCTCGGGATCGCCCCCCATGCGGGCCACGGCATCGCGCATGGCGGCCAGATCGACGACGGCCGGAACGCCGGTGAAATCCTGGAGGAGCACCCGGCTCGGGCGGAAGGCGATCTCGCGCCGCGGCTCGGCCCCGGGATCCCAGCCGGCGAGGGCCTCGATGTCGGCGGCACTGACGCTGACACCGTCCTCGCAACGGAGCAGGTTCTCGAGCAGGATCTTGTGAGCGTAGGGCAGACGGGAGATATCAAACCGATCGGAGAGGGCGTCGAGCCGCCAGATCTCGTAATCGGTTCCGGAGAGAGAGACGACATCGTGGGAATGGAAACTGTCTATCATGCGCTGATCCTCTTGCGATCATAGAGAGAGGAGACGAGGATTCGGCCGAAGGGACCGTTCCGTTCCGTGTGGCGCCTTTACTGTCCGGGAATCGCCGGCGGCGGACCGAATCCTTCTCCATACTCGATCGTCCCCGCAGAGCGGAGCTCTTCGATGTACTCTCCGAAGGCATCCTGCTTGTTCTGCTGGTCGATCCTCATGGTGATCTCTTCCTTGGCTTTCTCCAGCGGCAGAAGGCCCTCGTCGTGGCGGTCGGTGACCTTGATCAGGTGATATCCGAACTGCGTTTCGACGATATCGCTGAGCGCGCCCACTTCGAGCTTGAAGGCTGCGTCGGAAAAGGGCGGGACCATTCTTCCGCGGGCGAAGAAGCCGAGGTCGCCTCCCTGAGCTTTGCTCGGGCAGTCGGAGTGCTTCTTGGCGAGTTCCTCGAAATCGGCTCCCCCGTCGATCTGCTCCTTGATCTCAATGAGCTGAGCCCGTTTTTCCTCTTTGGCCTCGTCCGTGTCGCCCGGCGTGGTCTTGAGGAGGATGTGGCTCGCCTTGACTTCCTCGGGCTTGCTGAAGGTCGCTTCATTCTCTTTGTAATAGCTTGCAATTTCCTCGTCGCTGATTTCGGAAATATCGGAAAAGACCTTCTCGAGAAGCGTCTCGATCTTGAGCCGGCCCTCGATATCGGCGCGGAACATCTCGCGCGTCATCCCCGTCATCGCAAGCTGCTGGTCGAGCTGCTCGGGACTGGGAAAGTTGCCCTCGATCTCCTTGATCTTCTCTTCGATAGCGCCCTCGGCGAGCTCGATCTTTTCGGTGATCGTGGCGGCTTCGAGAAGCTTCTGGTTGATCATTGTTTGCAGGGCCTGCTGCTTCATCATGGGAGCCATCGAATTGAGCTGTTCGGGCGGGACCTGGCTCCGGTACTGCATCATGAGCTTCTGAGTCTCTTTGTCCACCTCGGCGCAGGTGATCACGTCGCCGTTGACCGTTGCCGCCGGGGCGTCGGGGTCGGAACCTCCCACGGCCGGAATGCCGGGCTGATCCTGCTCGGTCGGCACCTGCGTTCCGGTGACGGGGCTCGTCGTTTCGGACGATTCCGCCCCATCGTTGGTGCATCCCAAGAGAAGGGTCAAGGTCACCGACACGCAGGCCAAGAGATAAATCGCTCTGTCCATGTTAAGTTCTCTCCAATAAAAAAAAGCCGCCGACGCGACGTCGCTCAGTCGGAGGCCTTCATTCCAGAACATCTTAAAAATGAGATGAGTGAGACCTCAATAACTCGCAAAAACTGATCGTTCTTGCAGGTTGTCTTATACTGCCTGCCTTCCCGTGGGTCAATCGACGTAAAAAAAACCTGACCGGCCGAAGGGAAATAGGCGACCCCAACTGGTTACGATTTATCATAAACCACTGAGACCGAAGGATTTCTTTCATTGTGCGGGAATTGAAAAGAAAAGTCCTTTGCCATAGACTCTCAAGCGGCGATCCATTAGACTCAGCGCCAATTGGCGGAATGCGCCAGGAAGAGCCCAAGATTACCCGGGGACTCTCGTTCGCATTGAATACTTAAGGATCCACCCAATGGGATACGACCTCCACATAACGCGCGCAACGCACTGGACTGAAACGCAGGACAAAGAAATCCACCCCTCGGAATGGATGGATTGTGTTGAAATCGATCCCGAACTCGAACTCGATCCGGCCAACGGCAAGTACTCGGTGACCTGGAAAGGGCAGTGCACCGTGTCAGAGCCCTGGTTCGACTGGTCTGACGGAAACGTTTACACCACGAACCCCGATCAGGCGATCCTCGGTAAGATGCTGCAGATCGCCTCTCAACTCAACGCAACGGTCCAGGGCGACAACGGCGAACTCTACCAGCGACCGGAGGATCTGTCCGGGGAGACCTCCTAACCGAAAGGTTAAAAGACTCCCCAGATTCGAGTTCCAGAAAAACATCCTCTTAGGGCTGAAAAATCACGCGCACAGCGTTGGAAAAGGCCACTCCCTGAGGCGCGCCCGAATCATCGACAAGGTACTGGACATAGATATCGAGGGGTCCCCCCCCGCCTGCGAAGGGCAATTCGTGGCGTCCCTCGCTGTCCGATGTGAAATAGAAGGTCTTCCACGCCGGCCAGTTTGGCACGAGAGTGCCCCCAAAGAGCGGAACGGGATTGGTCGAGAAGGCGGTCACAAGAAAAACCGTGGCGCTCGGCGCCGCATCGCGAAGGCGCAGAAAGGCATTCTGCCCGCTCCCCGTCAGTCCACAGACGTCGAGCATCGGCTCCACGCCGCCCGTCCCCGCCAGGCCGAATCCCAGATCCTCGTAAAGGGGCGCCACATCGGGAACGATCTTGTAGATTTCTCCGTCACCGGCTCCGAAACCGAGGTCGACGATGTAGAGCTCGCCCTCCGAATCTTCGCCGAAAGAGGCGATCAGGTCGATGGAGCCCGCTCCCGGCGCGAGCTCGGCCGTGCGGTTGATGAACTCGGTCACCTGGCTGCCGTTGTGGCGGATCGATGCGATCACCCCCGTACAATAATCGCCCACGAAGTAGGCACCGCCTAGATCGGGAATGGCGCACCCGCGATAGACATAACCGCCCGTGACCGAGCAGAGCCCCTGCGTGTGGGCGTACTCGAAGAGGGGCAGCGTGAGGCTCGGATCGTTGCAGGGCGGTGTGTTCGGATCGCATCCCGTCGAGTTGTAGCAGCTCGAGCCCTCCATGACCTTCCAGCCATAGTTCTCTCCCCCGGCGCTCGAGGCGGGCTGAAAATCGACTTCTTCCCAGTTTTGCTGCCCCACATCGCCGATGTAGAGGTCGCCCGTCTGCCGGTCGAAACTGAAGCGCCACGGATTGCGCACGCCGAGCGCCCAGATCTCGTCGAGCACGCCGGGATCGTTGACGAAGGGATTGTCGGCCGGAATGGTACCGTCGTCGTTGACGCGCAGCATCTTGCCGAGGAGCGAGGTCTTGTTCTGGGCGAAGCACTGGGGATCGCCCGCGCTGCCGCCGTCGCCCATGCCGATGTAGAGCTTGCCGTCGGCGCCGAACTGGATGCATCCGCCGTTGTGGTTGCCATAAGGCTGTGCGATCGGCCCCACCACGACGAAGCCGCTCGTGGCGTCGGCCACGTCCGGATTCGATCCCGAAACGGTGTAGCGCTCCACAACGGTTGCGTTGTCGCCGGCACGTGTGTAGTTCACGTAAAAGAATCCATTACTCCCGTAGGACGGGTGGAAGGCAAGTCCGAGCAGCCCCCTCTCGTTTCCCGTCTGGCTGACCTCGCCCGTGAGATCGACGAAGGGAGAGGTGAGGACGGCGCCGTCCTTGACGACCTTGATCAGGCCGCCCTGCTCGACCACGAAGAGGCGGTGGTGGTCGCCGTTGGGAGCGGTGACGTAGATGGGACGGTCGAAGCCGGACGCAAAGAGTTCGGTGGTCAGCGGTGTTGCCGCTGCGGCGGAGGACGCGAGAGAGGTGAGTATGAGCAACGCCGTAAGCGTCAATAATCGTGGAACAGTCAACATGGCTGTATCTCCTGATATCTATTTTTCGTATTCGAATTATGGATGTCACTGGCGCGACGTCCGTCTCTCCCGGGAGCGGAGGACGTTGAGTTGGTCGATCATTGAAGAGGTGTGATGCGACGCCGGCACATAGTTCGATTAGCACCGCGGCAAAGATGTGCAATTGAAATGACGAGGTCAGGCTTGAAAGAGGCGATCGGCCCTGGCTGCAAAAATGAAATCGCTCTCGGTGAGGCCGTCGATCTTGTGTGTCCAGACGGTGATGATCACCCGCCCCCAGGAGAGGTGAATGTCGGGGTGATGTCCCTGAGCTTCGGCCATCTCCCCCACACGATTGGTGAATGCCAGGGCCTCTCGAAAATCGGGAAAGGAGAAGGCTTTTTCCAGATGATGGTCGGCCACCAGATCCCACTCATCACCGAGCGCCTCATGAAGCGCCTCGAGGGCGGCGCCCTGCAGGGGAGGAACACCTCCCGTGCAGGGGACACAGCTTTTTTTGGATAGGTTGCTGTCGGCCATCAATACTCGCCGAGATGATGCCACTCGGCATTCTCGAGCCACTCGCTGGGGCTGTTCACGAACTCGATGAGCTTGCCGAGGAGATGGTAGTGCTCCTCTTCGGAGGCGGCGATCTGCTCGAAGATTTTCTTGTGGGGTATGCTCTTGACCTCGGCGGCCTTCTCGAGATAGAAGGCGGCGCTCTTCTTCTCCACGGCCTGGGCCTGCTTGTAGAGGTCGACCTGCGCCGTGTCGGGCTTGACTTCGCCTTGCGTCTCCTTCATCGTCTCGAAGACGTTTTTCACGTCGTTGAGCAGGGGCGTCTCGGAAAGTGTGGGATCGATGTTCTCGCCCATCTTCTTGAACATTTCATAGTGCTCGACCTCGGTATCGGCCATCATGGTCAAAATGTTGGCCAGGCCCTTGTCGCCGCACTTCGCTGCCAGATCGCGATAAAACTTCTCGCCGTCCTTTTCCATCTGCATGGCGAATTCATAGATATCCATCAACTACGCTCCTTTGTAAAATCCTAGGGAACCACCGAAATTTTCCGGCCCAACTTATTGAATAGCCTCACCGCCGGCCATGCCAGCGGTTTAGCGTGAATCTTGAAAGTTTCAAAAACCTGGGGCATGCCGGCGGCGCGCGGTTCGAGGGCGGCTTAGTCGTTAGATTTATGTACATTTATGTTACAATCAACCCTCTTTTTGAACGAACCGCCTCTTCTCCGCCAAGGACGGAACATCATGAAATACCGATTCCCGATCTTCGCATTTCTTCTGTTCACGCTCCTCTCTCCTTTGGCCCAGGCGCAGCAGCCCGGCGTCGAGGTCTCCGCCGACGGCCACACGACGGCGATCGTCACGGGCGAAACAAGCGCGGGAGGTTGGTCGGCGAGCCGGTCGGGCGGCGTGCTCTACGGCGTTGCGCCCGACTGGGCGAACAGCCTGCGCGTGCAGGTCGGCGCGCTGCAAGCGGTCGACATGAACGGCGACGGGCTGGTCGATCTCGTCGTCGGTTGTTACCACTCGGACAGCTACCCTCCCTATCCGGACTGGGAGAACCTCATCTATTTCAACAAGGGCAACTCTCTCGAAGCGGATCCCTCGTGGATCTCGACCGACGAGGTCTCGACGGGCGACATTCAGGTCGCACTGATCGACGATGATCTCTATCCCGATGTCTTTGCCGCCAACGGAGGTTTTTCCATGTCCCCCTCGGTGATCTACTGGGGGAGCGCCTCGGGGCCGTCGACAACGCCGGGCTGGTCGAGCCAGGAGCCGGGCCTGGCATGGAACAACTACGCCATGCCCTTCGATTTCGATCACGACGGCGACATCGACGTGATCACCGCCAACCAGGGCAATTCGCCCAACGATCCCTACCGGCCGATCTATCTCTTCTTCAACGACAGCGGAGTTCTTTCCGCCGTACCCGGCTGGCAGTCGGCCGAAGAGTCGATCCAGAATTTCCTCTCCTTCGCCGATTACGACGGTGACGGCTGGGAAGACCTGGCCGTGTCGAAATGGGCGAATTTCGAGAGCGGTATTTATGCCAACGCCGCCGGAACCCTTCAGACCACACCCCTTTGGACAACGGGCGACACCGATACCGACAAGGGTGTGGCCTGGGCCGACGTCGACCACAACGGCTGGCCCGACCTCGCTCTCGGCCACGACCCCACGCTGCTCTACGCCAACACGGGCGGTTCGCTCGCCCAGGTCTGGTCGTCGAACGCGTCCTATCACGGGCAGAGCGACCTCCGGTTCTTCGACGTGGACAGCGACGGCGATGACGATCTTGCCGAGATCAACTTCGCCGACGGCAAGACCCACATCTATCTCAACGACGATGGAACGCTCGAGAGCGCGCCGAGCTGGACCTATGATTCTTCGGCCGTGGGAACGGCGGTGACCTTTGGCGACATCAACGGCGACACGCTTCCCGACCTGATCATCGGCTACTCGGGCGAGCCGTCGGTCATCGTTTTCTACGCGCGGGGGCTGGCGTCCGACCTTCACGAAATCCCGGCCGCCACGGGGGCCACGATCGAATTCCACATCGGCGCCGGCGCGCAGGAGGGCGGACGAAATTATCTCCTCGTGGGAAGCGTGAGCGGCACCGATCCGGGCACCCTGCTACCCGGCGGCCTCGCCACGATCCCGCTGAACAGGGACTGGTTCACCGACTTCATTCTGGACCGATTGAACACTCCCCTCTTCGCACGTTTCTGGGGACAACTCGACGCCACCGGAGCGGCCACGGCCGAACTCAGGGCGCCTCCCATCGCGAGCTGGGTGGGGACGACCATTCACTTTGCCTACGCGCTCGACGACCCCTGGGATTATGCCTCCAACGCCGTTGCCGTCGCCGTCGTTCCATAAGAGGGCAAAACAAGGCTCCATTCGGCGGATTTCGAGCGTCTCGACTGCGCCATTCTTCCAGGTGAATTCGCTGCCTGACGGACCGGCCGGTCTGATACAATCTCGGTGCGCACCCACCTCGAGCCTCCTGTCCACCGATTCGGAGATTGCCATGAGATACCTTTCGATCTTGCCCCTCGTGCTTCTTCTCGGTTTCGCACCATCGCAACCGATGGACGATCTCGAAATCAAGAGCGACCTTCACGGTTTCCGGATCGAACGGCCCGACAAAAGCTGGACGGTGCGCGAAATGGACAACCCCGGCGACGGCACCTTCAACGTTCTCATCGAACCCGAGGGGACGGCCCAGGGCACGGTGCAGGTTGCCGTGCGCACAAAAAAACTCGACACGCCCGTCACCGCCGAAGAGGCGCGCGACGGGGCGCTCAAGTCGATCGGCGACCGGTCGGAGATAAAGATCAAAAAAACTCTGAGCCTCGACGTGGGCGATCTCGAGGGCGCCGGTGTGATCGCCGAGATGGACGCCATGAAACAGACGTTCCGGATCGAACTCGTCTACCTGGTCAACGCGGGCCGGGTCTACAATCTGCAACGCCATGCGCCGGCCAAGGATTTTAAAAAGTACGCCCCCACCTTTCGCCAAATCTGGGATAGCTTCGCTTTCGTCGAGATCAAAGAGGACCGGTCGCCCGCGCGGCGCCTCCAGAGCCTCGCCGCGCGGTGCGGCACGGAGGTCGCGTGGAGCACGACGTGGGATGAGGCCTCCCGAAAGGCCCGGTCGGAAAAAAAGCTCGTCCTCATCGTGATGCGCTCCCTGTCGGGGTTTCAGATCTCCGACCAGGCGATGACGGGGCCCTTCATGAATCCCGACGTGATCGACATCGTGGGGGAACGCTTCGTGGCGCTCCGCTTCGCAAAAGGGATGGACGCGCCCTTCGTCGCCCAGGATTCGTCGTACGGCATGGGACCAATGGCGTTCGGCACATCGATCCTTGTCGCCACTCCCGACGGCACGATCGTGGGAGACACCTTTTCGCTGGAAGCGACGTCGTTCCATGATTTCCTCATCGAGCATCTGGCGCGGAACCCCAAGTACGCCCCGCCTGCGGCCCGATCAAAAGGGCCGGCGAGGGGATCGAAGCAACCGGACCTCGATCTGATCGAACGGTTGATCGCGCGCGGCGAGTACTCCCGGGCGGAGGAGCTCTTGGCCGAGCCGGCGGAGGCACGCGCTTTTCGGCTCCGCGCTTCGCTGCTGCGCCGCCAGAGAAAGGGCGACGAGGCCCTGGCAGCCCTCTCGAAGGCGCGGGGCGCTCCCGGCGCCGCCCAGGCCGCGGCCGATATCGCCGCCGACGAAGCCCTCCTCCTCATCCGTCTCGGACGCTTCGACGAGGCGGGCGCGGCACTCAAGGATCTACTGGCCAATCACTCCTCGAACGGGCGGATTCCCGAGGCGCTCTACTGGGCGGGCGCCGTGAGCCTCCGCCAGAAGAACAAGACCGAGGCCGAAACGATCTGGAACTCGCTCATCGGAACGCACCCCGACAGCCGCTGGGCGTGGAAAGCGGCAGCGGTTCTCACGAGCACCGCCTTCCAGATGGGTGTGGGTGGGCGTCTCGAATGGCCGCCGCGCGCGGTTCTCGACACGCTCGGACCGCACGATTTTGATCCCTGGAAGGTTTCACAGGCGCGCAAGGCCGAGAAGGAGGCCGTCTCCTTTCTCCTCGGCGCTCAGCGCGGCGACGGATCGTGGATCAGCGCCACCGAGGTCATGACCCCCGGCGGGTTCGAACCGAGCCCCTTCACCGTGGCGATCACCGCGATCTGCGCGCAGGGCCTGCTGCCCCACGGTGACGATGAGAAGGTCGCTGCCAGCGTTGAAAAATCTATCGCGTACATCACCGGCGCCTGGGAGGAGTGGAAGAGCGCCGAAGAGAGGCCCTACTTCATGGACTACTCGGTCTACGCCATGAGTTACGCCCTCTGGTTCTTGGCCGATTGCGTCGAGGCGGGACAGTCGAGCAGGGAACGGTTCGACAAATTTGCCGCGGAGCTCATCGCCGGGATCGGACTCAAGCAGAAGGACGGGGGCGGTTGGAGCTACTACATCACGAGCGACTTGAAAACCTTCGACCGGCCGCTGAATCAGTCGATCAGCTTCTACACCGCCGTCGGGCTCTGCGCACTGCTCAAGGGACGCGATGCGGGCTTTGACGTTCCTCCCGAGATGATCGAGAAAGCGGCAGGCTGCCTCGACCGGATGCGCAATCCCGACGGCACCTTCGAATACTTTCTCTGGCACGACCGCGAAGACGCACCGCGCTCCACGCCCATCCCGGGAGCCGCCGGACGGGGGCCCTTCTGCGCCACGACCCTGCTCCACGAGGGGCGCGGCGAGATCGATCATGTCCGCACCGCGCTCGATCAATTCATCCAGTTCCGCGATCTCTTTTCTCACGAGCAGGGGAAGTCGCTCATGCACTGCGGGCCCGACGGGCAGGGCTCCCATTACCTGATGTTCGATTATGCCAACTGCGCCGCCGCCGTGGGCCGCCTGCCGAAAAAGGAGCGGGGAAAGTATCGCGGCCCGCTCCTCGAACAGATCCTCGGCGCACGCACCGCCGAGGGGACTTACATCGACAATCCCATGCTCGGCCCCCACTATGGCGCGGGGATGGCGCTGATCGCCTTCGATCACCTCATACCTTGAGAGTCTGCCTTTGTCGGATTGTCGATATGGCCGGTTTCAGGTCGGAGGTGGTGAGGCATTTTGCGGCCTTCACATCCTGTCCTCCGGACAGGCTGAAGTCGGCCGCAAAATGCCTCACCACCTCCGACCGCGCGGACCGTTTAGTCGGGAATCGAGAATGACAGATTTCTTCCAATTCGAGCATAGAAGAGTCCCCACCGGAATTGACTTTGGCTTGGGCGGGACTTATGGGATTGGGTTTACCATTCGAGAGGATTTCATGGTAGAATGGTAGGATCGAATTATCCCTACCACTCGAGAGGAGCCTGAAATGTTCAACAGTGACGGACTGAGCAGACGGGATTTTGTGAAGGGCGCCAGCGCGGCGAGCGCCTGGCTTTGCCTCGGGCAGATCAACAAGGCCAGAGCCTTTCCCCTCGGCCGGGACAACTCGACGATCTACATGGTCGACGAATGCCCCGAACAGGACGGTCTCATGCGCCACCGCGGGGTGGACACTCTCTTCCGGCTCCTCGCCGACAATGGGACGGCCTTTTACCAGACCAACCGCCCCCACCCCTGGGGCGCCGCCGACGGGCTCATCGCGGCCAACGACGTGGTCGCCGTCAAGGTCAACTGCCAGTGGAAGTGCCGCGGCACGACCAACACCGATGTGGTGCGCGGCCTGATTCATCGCATCCTCCAGCACCCTGACGGCTTCACCGGCGAGGTGGTCATCATCGAGAACGGGCAGGGACAGGGGGCGTTCGACGGCGATCCCGATGCCTGGAATTCCTACAGCCCCTGGCCCAACATCGACAACGGAATCTGGGTCAACGCCGAGGAACAGAATCTGCTCACCGTCGACTACCTCACCGACACGGTCTTTGCCGATGCGCCGGTGAGTTCCTTTCTGCTCGATCCGATCCGATCGAATTTCATCTCCAGTTCCGATCACACGACCGACGGTTACAGAACCGTCTCCGACGTCTCTTATCCCTGCATCACCACGGCCGGAGGACATCGCCTCGAGCTGAAGGAGGGGATCTGGAACGGATCGTCGCACGATCAGAACCTCAAGCTGATCAACATCCCCGTCTTCAAGGACCATTACGGGTCGGGCATCACGGGAGCGCTCAAGCACACCTACGGAATCGTCTCCATGGAAGACGGCAGTTCGAATCGGCGCCACTACAGCCAGTCGGGAACGCAAACGGGCAAGATGTGGATCGAGGTGAGACCTGCAACACTCAACATCGTGGACTGCATCTGGGTCAGCCACGACAGCCTGAGCGGCTATCCGGAGAGCACGACCTTTCGCGCAAACAAGCTCGTGGCGGGAATCGATCCCGTGGCACTCGACTATTACGTGAGCAAACATATCCTTCTGCCCCTGGGCGGTTCCTATGTACACCGGCACAATCCCGACACCTATTCGGGCCTGATCAACCACCTCACCGGCGCCCAGGACTACATCAACACCAATGGCGGCGTCTTCGGAAAGATGACCAACCAGGGCGACGCCAATATCGACGTGATCACCGCCGATGCACAAATGGCGCCGTCGCCCAATCTCAAGGCCAATGGCGAGGAGAACGCAATTACCCTCTCTTCGACAACACCGGTCTCGCTCACGGTGAGCATCCTCGCCGGAGGCCATGCCGGACAGAACGCCGACAAGTGGATCGTGGCCAAGGCGCCGACGGGGTGGTGGTCCTACGTTCAGGGCAGTTGGAAGCCGGGATTCCGCCGTTTCTCGAGCGGTCCGCTCAACGATCTCGACGAGACCGTGATCTTGAATACCCCGCTTCCTCCCGGAGACTACACGGTTTACGTGGCGATCGATGACAACGCCGACGGCGTTTTCGATGCCACGTGGTGGGATTCGGTCGACATTCACGTGACCGTCTAGATTGGCGTGGAAGAATTTTTCTTGCAAAGGCGCCGAGGACGCCGAGGTGAGGGAAATTCTTGTTCCTCTTCTTCGATTCTCCTCAATGAATCAAGTCACCCGCCCACGGTGATCACCGGCGGCGGCGTCGATCGCATGAGAAAGAGCAGCGTGAAGGCGGTGCTCGATATGTTGCTCCCCCATTCACCGGGCCGGATTCCCCAGTGCCCGTCGGCGTGCTGCTTTTCGAGAAGATATGCCGCCCCCTCGCGGTACCAGTCGTGGGTGCCGATAAAGCGTTTGTCGATGAGCGTGCCCACCCGTCCCAGGCTGTAGATGTAGTAGTGATAATAGACCTTGCTCGAATTGGGTCGGGTCTCGATCGCCCAGTGGGCGTCGAGCCAGGCGAGCCCGTCGCGCACAGCTTGCCGCACGGCGCCGCGGTTGCTCGCCGCCACCGATGAGCGTCGCTGAGCGAGTTCCTCGTAAGAGAGGACCAGGCAGCTTATACCGATGTTCACGTGGCTTCCCACGGTCTTGGCCGGATCGGCGTAACCGAAACCGTAACTCCACCCCCGCTGCCGCGCCGGATAGACCCGGAATTCGGGCGCCCCCGTCCGGGAAAATTTCTGAAACTCCCTGTACTTCGACTTGGGGCCCTCCTTGGCCTGATAGTCGAGATAGTATTCGAGAACTTCTTCCCAGATATTGTCGGGGACCTTGACGCCGCAACGGCTCGCCGCCTTGAGACCGAGGACCGCGAACTGCCCGTTGGAGATATCGGTCGGTGAATGACCGAGTTTGTAGCGCCAGTTGCCCCCTCGGGCCTTGTAGGCGGTGAGGAGCTCGACGAGGTCGAAGATGTAGCCCTTTTCGTCGGGCGTAAGGGTCCGCTCGTACTTGTAGTCCTTGCGCTCCCCGGGATCGAGACGGGCCACCCTGAAGCGCTCGAGCATGGGCGCGGCTTTCATCTCGAGCGCCATGAGACAGAAGGCGATCTCGTAGGTCTGTTGCGGCCGGCGGGCGAGAAGATAGTCGAATCCCTTCTCCACCTCTTTCTTGTACTTGCTCACTCCCGAATTCATGAGGGCCAGAAGGCTCAGCGCGGTCAGGCCCGACTCGTATTTCAAGCTCCAGCCGTCGCTGAAATTTCCCCACGATCCGTTGTCCTGCTGCTTGCCGAGGAGCCACGCCACTCCCCGGTCGACCGACGCGTTGACCTGCGCCTCGAATTCTTTTTCTTCGTCCCTGGAGAAGGGGCGCAGATAGATCCGTTCCTTGACTCTTTCTTCGTCGATCAGCGCGCCCTCGGGCAAGGGATGGGGATCGCCTTTCTGAACGGCGGCCGCGTAGTGGAGCGCGTTCTCGAGCAGTGCGTCACAGATGCGTCTCGCCGCCTCGGGCTGCGTCTCGGGCACCCTGTCGGGTGCGCAGGAGAAGAAGAGGCATCTCCCCCGGCCCCAGCCGAGCTCGACGCACCACGGTTTCGTTTGGTCCTTGTCGTGGGCGGCGCGCACGGCGGCGTGGCGCGTTTTCTGCAGCGTCCACCACGACAGGAAACGTCCCGGCCACTGCCCATCGCCCTTCCAGTCGGCATTGAGCCTTGCGGCGCTGAGCGTATGGGGCGTGTTGAACAGAGGATGGCCGCTGTCGACGTAGTCGAGCCGCTGGAATTTCCCGCCACCCCTGATCACGAGCGCCGACTCGGGCAGCCAGGGCTCGATGTCCCAATCGTTGAAATCCTGGGCGAAGGCGATCACCACGCCCCCTTTGTTCACGAAATCCCGCAGGGCGGTCTTTTCGCCGCGGAACCACTGCTGAAGGCTCCAGTCGCTCATGGCAAATGAACCGACGAGCAGCACCTTGCATGAGGAGAGCCTGAAATCCCCATCGCGCACCTTCTTCAACGCGTCGGTGCCGCGGTAGCCGATCCTCTTCAACTGCGCCCCGAGCGCCGTCGGTCCCCGCCCTTTGTCGGGGAGTTCGAGGTAGGCGAGCTTCTTTCCAGCGGCATGGAGCGGCGTGCCGAGCGGGCCAAGGATTGGTCCGACGAGCGCAAAGAGCAGTGTCAGAACGAGAATTCTCTTCATCTGCCCTCTTCGCCTGTTCGGGCCAGGAAAAGGTCCGGATATTCAACGGCTTTGCCGGAAGTCTTGTCGATCGGCATGCCGGCGCCGGTCTCACGCAGGTGGTCGGACAGGATGCGGGCGAGTTCGTCTCTCTTTTCCACACACTGGGACGCCAGATCATTGAGCTCGCCAATATCGTCGGCCACATTGAAGAGCTCCACTTTCCTGTCGGCATGGTGGTAGATCAGCTTCCAGTCTCCCTGGCGAACCGAGCTGTAGGGAGGCTGGTCGTAGGTGTGGGGAAAATGCCAGAAGAGGGCGCGGTCCGCCGCGGTGCGGCCCCTTCCCTCGAGGTGCGGCACGAAGCTGATCCCGTCGATCGTCTGTTTCGGCCGTCCCTCGTCGCCCACCCCGGCCATTTCCAGAAAGGTGGGGCAGATGTCCTCGATGATGACCGCTTCGGCGCTCTCCGAACCGGGCGCGGCCACACCGGGCCACTTGACGATCATGGGGACACGCACCCCGCCTTCGTAGGGAGTCAGCTTGTGCCCCCGGAGAGGTTCGTTGCGATCGGCCTGGCTCGGCTGCCCGTTGTCGGACATGAAGACGAAAATGGTCGAATCCTCGAGGCCGTGGCGCGCCACGTTGTTCATGATATCACCGAGCGATTTGTCCATTCCCTCCACCATCGACGCGTAGGTGGCGTCGAAATCGTCGAGTCCCGCGTCGCGATACTTTTGATAATAGCGCTCATCTTTTTCCCAGGGAGCGTGGATCGCATAGTGGGACATGTAGAGATAAAAGGGTTTGCCCTCGGCCACGGCCTGGTCGACGGCCTTGTTCGCCTCGATGGTGAGCGCCTCGGTGAGGTGGATCTTCTGGCCGTGGTAGGCTTCGAGACCGGGAACGTCCCAGATGCGGTCCGCCTTGCGCCAGGCGGCGCTGAAATTGTTCGTGCCGTGATAGCTTCCGGGCCCCCCCGGCGCGTGGCCGGCGATGTTGACGTCGAA
>Ga0180430_10000702_pt1 | contig 35647 bp, 23 predicted proteins | sample SS_ome_9_FD_132999 | JGI IMG/M metagenome (GOLD analysis project Ga0180430, IMG submission 132999) | Hypersaline lake sediment archaeal communities from the Salton Sea, California, USA - SS_1_S_2 metaG | ecosystem: Environmental > Aquatic > Non-marine Saline and Alkaline > Hypersaline >...
CCCCAACGGACCGAAGCCCAAGGCGAAAGCCGGGGCGACAGTTCACGGGGATCTGAAAGCGTGACGATTTGGAACCGCCGTGCTACGGACCCGTACGGCCGGTGGTGTGGGGGGAGCGGGTTCCAACCCCGTTCCTACCCGATTCTGCCCGTCGGCGTTCATAGTAGCCAAAGAGGTCCGTTCTCTCAGCGACTAATACGGGATGTGGCCCGATCCTCTTGATAAAATATCCTGGAAGGTTCCGTATCGAGAGATTGTAGGTGTAGAAATCCTTTTCGAATTCATCTTCGTCTTTCCAAGGAAGTTTTTCCACTTGTCCGGAGTAGTCCGCTTCGTCTATCGAAACAACCGTTCCAGTCTTGTTTCCGAAGCAGCGCAATTCATCCCCTACTTTTGTTTTTGAGACGGATTCCCATCCCGGCTTTTTCTTGTTTACGAAGTAGTGTGCACCAGTGAGAAAAAGAACCTCGTTTTGGCCGTCGTGATCGGGAAAACTTATCTCTATCCGATACATTGAGCCAATGTCCCACATCACCTGAGTTCGAACGACATCGTCGACATCCTGTCCGATCTTTGGGTCGAATGCCTTCACTTCACGGCCTGCATGAATCTTATGGATTGGCACAAGCTCACCTGATGCCATTAGAATTAGGGTATCTGGTGGCATGCAGGCCCAAGCATGCGAAAGACTTCCGAAGAGTCCAATAATCGCTAGCAAGTTTTTCATGGCAGAACAGTATAATACACCGCTGTCGCTGTTAACTGTTATCAGCGACAGTCGTGCGAACAAGGCAAAACAGACAGATTCTGCGGTGTGGAACCTCCGGAACAGAACGAGTTCCGGGGACGTTGAAGGTCTGGATCATCCGGCTGTCTGGGCTCGGCCGGCGCGCGTGCGGTGGAGGTGGAACCCGGGTTGCCGGGGCAGCGGAAGCGTTCGGGAGGTGGCGGAAACGACGGAAAGATGCTTGATGGGGCGGGTGCTGCGTCCTGGCCCGCTTGCGATTGATCGGGAACGGCGAGGTTTTCAAGGACGAGACGGGTCTCTCCCTGTAGGATGGCGGGATGATGCGATGGGCCGTGTGTCTTGGGATCGGGATGGCCGGTATGGGCTTAGTGAAAGGTGCGCCATCCCTCCGGTCGCTGATCGTGGATGGGCGCAACAACCACGACTGGCAATCGACGACCGATCATCTGCGGGCGACACTGGAGGCGACGGGGCGCTTTTCGGTGACGGTGTCGACCGCCCCCCCGGTGCGGTTTCCCTCGGTCCCCGGGCGCGTCTCGCGTTCCGAAGACGAACCGGCGCTGGCCGAGGCACGGGCGCACTTCGATGGGCCGCTTGCGGAGGCGAAGGAGGAGGCGAGAGCACGTTGGGACGCGTGGCGTCCGGATTTCGCGTCGGCGGACGTCGTCGTGCTGAACTACAACGGGGAAACCTGGGCTCCGGCTGTGCGCGAAGACTTCCTCGCCTTCGTGAACGGAGGGGGCGGTGTCGTTCTCGTTCACGGTGCCAACAACGCGTTCCGCACCTGGCCGGAGTTCAACGAGATGATCGGGTTGGGGTGGCGTCCTTCTCCGATCGGGAGGGCGATCAAGATCGATCCCGAGAGCGGGAGGACTTTCGTCGCGAAGGACGCCGATCTTCCCAACGGGGGCAACTCCTCGCACGGTTCGAAACACGCTTTCCAAGTTGCCGTTCGGGCCGCCACTCATCCCGTCATGCGGGGACTTCCGGCGCTGTGGATGCATGCGAGCGACGAGCTGTATCACAACATGCGAGGGCCGGCGAAGAACCTGTCCGTCCTCAGCAGCGCCTGGTCGGATCCGGAACGTCGGGGAAGTGGATTTCACGAGCCTCTCACGTGGGAGGTCCGTTATGGCGAGGGGCGGGTGATCGTGACCAGTATGGGACACCTCTGGCCCGGCGGGATGGAGCGCGGCGAGCAGGTTTCCCTGCAATGCGTCGGGTTCCAGACGGTGTTCGCGCGCTCGTGTGAGTATGTGGCAACCGGCGAGGCCACGCTTCCGGTGCCGAAGAGTTTTCCCGGCGAAGAGGAGACGAGTGTCCTGCCGCCCCATGCGGTGACGTGGCGGGTGGACGAGGAGGGGGGCGGCGACGCGGCGATCTCGATGGCGCGGAAGAAGGAGAAAGATCCGTATTGCCTCCTCACGCCGGAGGAGCAGCTCGCCACCTTCGAGATCGCGTCCGGCTTCGTCGTCGAGTTGTTCGCGTCTGAGCCGATGGTGCAGGAGCCGGTCTTGACGGTGTGGGACAACGACGGCGCGATGTATGTCGCCGAGATGCGGAGCTACATGCAGGACGTTGCGGGAACGGGGACGAAGAGCCGGCGAAACGGGCGAGTGAAGCGGCTCGTCGACACCGACGGAGACGGACGGGCGGACGAGGCGACGGTCTTCGTGGACGGGCTCAACCTGCCGCGAGCCGTTCTTCCCCTGAGTGACGGTTGGATCGCGATCCGCGAGTCGGACACGATGGATGTGAACGCCTACCGGGACACCGACGGGGACGGAGTCGCCGATGAGAGCAAGCCTCTCTACGAGCGGGGACCCGACGGGAGGAATAATCCCGACAAGTCGGTCGAACACCAGGATTCGGGATTGATGTGGAATCTCGACAATCACATCTACATCACCTACAACTCCGAGCGCTATCGCTACACCACCGGGGAGTGGATCGCGGAGAAGCAACCCGGGCACTGGACCCAGTGGGGCCTCACTCACGACGACACGGGCGATCTCTACTGGAGTACGAATACGGCCCCGCTCGCGGAGGCCTACCTGCATCCCCGCTACTGGGACATTCCCCGCCGGCTCGCACCCGGCCAGGTGCCGCGTATTCCCGTGATGCTGCCTGCTCCCTACACGCCCGACTTTCTCCAGGCCCACAGTAGTTGCCTTTTCAGCGACCGGGGCGGGACCGCTCCGGAGGTGCGCTCCTTCACGTCTTCCTGCGGCCAGAGCATCTACCGCGCAGACAAGTTCCCGGCCGAGGCACGAGGCGACTACTTCTTCTGCGATCCGACCATCCACGTCGTTCGGCGTGCGGAGATCTCGAAAGAGGGAGGGATGGTGCGGCTCACGAAAGAGGAGCCCCAGGGAGAGGAGTTCCTTCGCAGCTCGGATATCAATTGCCGCTTCATCAACTCCGCGGAAGGTCCCGACGGCTGCCTCTACGTGACCGACATGTATCGTGGGATCATCCAGGATGCGCCGTGGCTCAATCCCCAGGCCCGGGAGAACATCGTCGCCAACGGACTGGACCGAAACATCCAGCACGGGCGGATCTGGCGAATTCGGCATCGCGATTTCCGGCCGCGCAGCCGCGACGAGATGCCCCCGATGAGCGCTGATTCGACCATCGCCCTCCTGCGGCACCTCGAGAGTCCGTCGGGATGGTGGCGCGATGCGGCACAGAAGGAGATCCTCCTGCGGCCCGACCGCGAGTCGGTGGCGCCCCACCTGCACGCGATCGCGAGGTTCGGAGAGAACGCCCTCGGTCGACTTCACGCGCTCTGGACGCTCGAGGGAATGAAGGCGTGCGACCTGGCCCTGCTGCGGCACGTCGTTCGGGACCGGGATCCCCGCCTGCGCCGGGCCGCGATCCAGATCGGTGAAAACCTCCTCGGTGACGCGGACGCCTTCGACGCGATCGCCCGACCCCTGGCGGAAGACCCGGATCCCGTCGTGGCGAAGCAGTTGATCCTCTCGCTCGGGCTGTTCCCCGGTCATCCCGAAGCGGTCGATCTGATCCAGCGGGCGGCACGTCGCCATCCGTCCGCCCTCGGTGTGCCGTTTGCCTCGACGTTGAGCCTGTGGGGCAAGACCGACCTTCCCCTGGTGCGCGAGGTCGATGCCGGTACAGCCTTCGATCCGGCCGTCAATGCGGTCTGGAAGAACACGCTGGGGAACTGGAACCGCGGCATCGAGTTTCCGGACGCCATGCCCGAGACGGAACGGCGCCGCATCACGGGCGGAGAGAATCTCTATTTCCAGCACTGTGTCACCTGCCATGGTGCGGACGGCAGAGGCATGGGCGTTCCCGGCACGGATTTGATGCTCGCGCCGTCGCTCGTGGATTCCGCCCGGGTCTCGGGAGATCCGGACCAATTGACCGCGGTCTTCCTCCACGGATTGACGGGCCCGATCGCCGGGAAGACCTATCAGGCGGGATTCATGGCACCCGCCGCCACGCTCGGCATCACGAGGGAGGATCGTCTGTCGGAGCTGATCACCTACCTGCGATTCGTCCACGGCGACGGCTCCTCGACTGTCAGCCACGAGGACGTGAAGGCGGCGAAGAAACGCCGCGCGGAACGAACGGAGCCGTGGACGGACGAGGAACTCAACGCTCTCGACAACGCGCGTTGAGAGCGCAGGCGCCGGGTCAGGCTTCCTTTTTCGTGATCTCCAGGCCCGGCAACCACGGCAGGGCGATCTCCGGTGGCATGCCGCCGAAGGGCTGGTAGACCGGCAGCTGGATCATCGCGACGCTGTGGGCCTGGGAGGCGATGTAGAAGAGGGATTCGCCACAATCCTCGGACTGGATCATGGCCGCCTTGTGCTCGGGCGGAGGCTGGACGGGGCGATTCGCGACCAGCGGAGTGTTCGCTTCTCCCGGAGCATACTCCGAGACCACGATCCCGTGGGCGGCGAGCTGCGGACGGGCGGTGAAGAGAAGGCCGTGCACGGCCCACTTGCCGGCGGTGTAGGGTATGCCGGCGAACGAATCGAAACCGTGCCCGGCGGTGGAGGTCACGACCACGATGCGTCCTCCGCCGTTTTCCGCCATCGGCTTCGTCACCGCCTGCATCATGTTCACGACGCCGAGTACGTTGATGTCCATCATCTTCCTCCACGTCTCTTCGCCGGCGATCCGGGATTCGTCCTCGTGGGCCATGAAGCGATCGGGCGTGTTGATTCCGGCGGTGTGGACGAGGGTGTGCGGGGCGCCGCTTTCGAGCACGGTCTCCATCGCGGCCGCGACACTCGAGGTATCGGCGACGTCGCAGACGACGGGCACGATGTTGGCGGAGAGAGCGGCGGCTTCCTCGAGCGAAGCGAGGGTGCGGCCGAAGATGAATGCCTTCGCGCCCGCTTCGGCGAATCGGCGCGCCGCGTCCTTGCCCATGCCTCCGCCACCTCCGGTGACGATCACGATCTTGTCGGTCCAGTCAGTTGTCATCGGGGGATGGTAGCGAAACGGGACTCGAATGCGAGGCGGGAATGCCGGGGCGAGAGGTTCAGTCTTCCCACACGAACTCGTCGGTCGACTTGCGGCCGTAGTCCCAGATGCGGGGCGGGAGTTTCCTCTCGTTGGCGAGCGCCATGTATGCCTCGATTCCATCGGCGATGGCTTCGGCATATGTCTCGCGCCACGTGGGATTGTGGATGCTCTTCGCCTCGGCGGCGTTGGTGAGGAATCCGCACTCGATGAGAATGGCGGGAACGCTGCAGTGTCGCAGGACGGCGAAACGAGCCCGTTTCACCCCGCGGTCGAACGATCCTGTCTTTCCGAGGATCGTGTGGTGCATGGTGTTGGCGAACACGAAGCTGGCGGGCAGGACCGCGTCCCCGTCCGACTCGCGGTTATCCAGTCTCGCTACCGGATCCTTGCCCGCGACGGGGCATCCGAAGGGAGGCAGAACGTAGATTTCCGTGCCATTCGCGGAGGGCCTCCAACTGGCCGCATTGAAATGGATGCTGACGAAGACGGGGTCGTCGTAGTTGGCCACCATGGCGGGGCGTTCGTTCAGGGAGGCGAAAAAATCGGAGAGGCGGCTCTGAACCACCTTGATCTTCCGGGACTCGAGAATCCGGCGGGTTCGTTTGACGACATCGAGCGTGTAATCCTTCTCGACTCCATAGGAACTGCGGGCGCCGCGGTCGTGTCCGCCGTGTCCCGGGTCGAACACGATCGTCTTGACGGGCTTCACCGCCTTGATCGACGCCGGACTCATCGCGGGACCGATCGTCGAATTGACGTCGATCATCGACACGAAGGGGCGCTTTCCCTGCGTCTCGACCGGGAAGGACAACCAGTGGCGGACACCGTCGACGATCGCTTCCCGTGTCCCTGTCTTGATCACCAGCTGGTGAGCCTTGCCGACGAAGCCGATCTCGCGCTTGTCCTTGCGCGGCTTGGCACGCTCCATTCCGAAGGTGGCGGCGATGTCATCGAGGGCGGCATACTCCCGATCGCCGATCCGCACCTTTTTCCAATCGGCTGAGGCCGGAAGCGCGAGAAGGATCAGGCTGGTCGCAAGGAGTATCGTTCGCATCGAAGTCATGCCATGACGTCTGCCGTTCCGTTGGGGCGGACGAAGAGGAGGATACCACGGGTCCGGGGGGCGCCAAGGGAGGATCGGCCCCAATCCGGGACGGAGATCCGCTATTCACGGGCCGCGAGGCGTTCGAACTCCCTCGTCGCCTGCTCCGCGACCGCCTGGAGCCGGGCCTTGGTCTGTCCCGTGAAGACTACCCGGGCCGGTCCGCCATCGGGATCCTGGCCGTCCTTGAGCTTGTTCTCGACGACCGTGTCGAAGGCGAGACCCTCGGGGCTCTTGCCGGTGACCGCCGCGTAGAAAAGATTGGCTGTGAGATAGGCACAGGTCTGGTTGGGATGGCCGTCGTTCCGATACCGAAACGCGAGATCGGTTCCCCCCTCCTGGATCGTCCGGATCGCCAGGGGGACGTGGACCACCGCCCGGGGCGAGATTCGCTTCACCAGTTCGATTCCGGCGCGAAGGTCGCGATCGACGGATTCGGGTGAGACGGGACCCCGCACGGGTTCGTGGTTTTGCGTCTCCGGGGAGGTCATGTAGAGAATGACTTCGGCTCCCTGCTCCTTCGCCACCTCGGCGAGGAGGGTTGCATACCTGACATAACCCTGTTCGAGGTCGTCGGAGACGTCGCGCCAACTCTGCAGGACGACGAGATCCCAGCGAGTGCGCGGATTTTCCGAGAGCAGGTCCTCGTGGTTGCGGATTGCCCGCTCGATATGCTTGTGGATGTCGGCAAAGGATCTCGGAGGTCCGAGTGCACTCCAGTGTGCGTTCCACTCGGCGGGATCCGGAGGGGAGTCCGACTCGAGAAACTGTTTCATGCGGTCGATTCGCGACCGGATCTCCTCGGGAGTGATCGTCGCTTGCTCGATGAAACTCTGGCTGAAGTAGTAGGTGGAGTGCTTGAACATGTTCTGGCCGCCGTAGATCACGCGACTCACATGGACATCGGTGTCCGGATCTCCCTCTTCGAGAATCGCCTCCACGAGATCGGAGAGATCGTGGCGATGGGTGAAGCTGTTCCCGAGAAAGAGAATGTTGATGTCGCCGGCGAATGCCGGGACTGGGAGGGCAACGGCGAGGAGAGCCAGGAGGAGCGAGTGGCGGGTCATGAATGATAGGCGTGGGTGGAAGGGGTCAGGGGGAAAGCCGGGTGGCTGGCTCCACCGGGGACGGAAAAAGGTCGCCGTCCCGCGTTCTGCGACGTGGACCGGTCGAGGAGAGCGACGAGCGCCATGGAGGAGCGACCCGGGGAACCGTAGACGATCGTGCACCCGGTGCCCAGTCGGAATCCGCCGAAACCTCGGCGGCGCGCCGATTCGCCCTACCGGGGCGAGGGGGGAGGGCCTTCGCGGACGAAGTCGGGGAGCCGGGGGTCTCGCAGATTGACGAGGCGAACGTTCCTGTCGTTTTCTCGTGCCGGACCGGGCGTGCTTCGTCCCGCTTCGACCTGCCGCCGGAGAAGCGCGACCAGCCCCGCGACGATTTCGGGATGCTCGGCCGCGAGATTGTGATCCTCACCGGGATCCGCCTGGAGGTCGAAGAGTTGCACGAAGGGGGGCCGGAAGAGATCCTCCTCCGCGGGGTGTCGCCCGAAGGAGTCGATCGCGCGGCGCCACGCCACGGACGGCAAGGGGTCATTCCCCTCCGCCACGCCGGCCTGTGCCATGGTTCCGCTGCCGGGCGTGAGGCAGAGCTTCCACCTGCCCTCGCGCATGGCGAAGCTGCAAACGGATTCCATGACGAGGTTGTCTCTCGTTCCCGGTCCGGACGGATCGCGTAGGAGACGGGCGAAACTGATCGAATCGACCGCCTCGTCCGCCGCCAGCTCCACGCCCGCCAGTTCGGCGAGGGTCGCGATGAGATCGTTGGTCCCGACGAGAGCGTCGCAGGTCTGGCCCGGGGCAACGACGCGCGGCCAGCGGGCGACGAAGGGAACCCGGAGCCCTCCCTCGTAGATGGAAAACTTGTATCCGCGAAACGGACCGTTGGCATCGTGGCCTCTCGCTTCGAGTCGGCGGATCTGCCCGGGAGTGGCCGCGAGGATGTTTCCCGCGTAGGGGGCGGCACCGTGGTCGGAGGTGAAGAGGACGAGCGTGTCCTCGGCCAGGTCCTTCTCCTCCAGGGCACCGAGGACTCGTTCCACCGCATGGTCGACCTCCATCACGAAATCGCCGTAGACGCCGAGAGCGCTCCGTCCCTTCCACGCGACGCCGGGACTGGTTGGGGTGTGCGGTGCGGTCAGGGAGAGGAACAGGAAGAACGGGTTTTCTTCCGACTGCTGCTCGAGAAAGGCCTCGGCTTCGCGGTAGAAGGTCTCGAGAACCTCGTGATCCTCGAAATCCTTCTCCGCCGGTCCGATGCGATTGAAGGCGCTCCATCCTTTCCGGGCGGTGATCTCGCCCTGCCAGACATTGTTCCGTACGAAGGCGTAGGGATACATGTCGAGCGATCCGGGCAGGATGAAGCTCTCGTCGAATCCGAATTCGACGGGGCCGAGCCGGAGTGGCTGCGAATAGTCGACGTTCCCGGGGCCCTGGACCTTCCCGTCGGTGGTGGTCATCAAGGTGCCGAGGTGCCACTTGCCGACGAAGGCGCTGCGGTAGCCCGCCCGCCGCAGCATCTTTGCGAGGGTGAAATCTTCGGTGCCCGGTCTCGGACCGACGAATCCCCAGGGCCCACTCCCGATGGTGGGGCCGAATCGCCAGTTGTAGCGTCCCGTCATGATGGCGCGACGGGTCGGGCCGCAGATGGAGGCCGTCACGTGGGCGTCGGTGAACCGAATTCCCTCGGCGGCGAGGGCGTCGATGTGTGGCGTATCGATCGCGCAGAGGTCCCCGCCGTAGCACCCCACATCACCGATGCCGAGATCATCCGCGAGGATGAAGACCACGTTCGGAGGCGGGTTTGGGCGAGCGGTCCAGGGGAGGGCGGCGAAGAGCAGGCAGGCAAGCAGTTTCCTCATCGAGTCGACTCGTAGCGATGGCGTCAGTTCTCACCCATCCGGAGGCAGGCGTTCGCGAGAATCCGGATTGCCCCGGGCGGATGGAAAACCGGAAAGGAGTTCCCGCGAGAGAGTGGCGGACATCGACCCACGTCGTCAACACGGCACGGCCCTTTTTCGGACGGGTGACGGTGGTTTGCTCGCGCCCCATTTGCGGGCTGATCCGGCAGGTCGCTAACCGGCCGTCGTCGTCCGGCGCAGATGGTCCTTCAGCGCTTCGACCCACTTGCTCTGGTAGCGGTAGGGATTCCACATCATGGCGACCGTTCGCTCGGGCTTCGGGGCATGGAACGAGCGATAGACCCGCCGGTCGCTGGGATCGAGTTGACGCGCCATCGCCGGAATGAGAGAAACCCCGTGTCCCAGTGCGACGAGTTCCTGCACCGTCGTCAACTGGGTGATGCGCTCCACCGTCACAGGTGAGATCGATTGCTGGCGACAGAATGATGCGATGCTGTCGGACAGGCAGTGGGCCTCGTTCAACAGGACGAAGGGATAGGCGTCGACCGATTCGGGGGTGATTTCGTCACGGGACGCGAGCGGATGACCGTCGGGAACGACGAGGAGCAATTCCTCGTCGAAGAGGGATTCGGTCTCGAGATACTTGGCGATGACGGGCTCGGCGAGAATGGCGAGATCGAGTTCGCCGTGGCTGCAGCGCTTGATGAGACTGTCGGTCGTGTCCTCCTGCACGAGCACGGAGATGTTCGGGTGTTCCGTGGAAAACTCCCGGAGAAGGCGGGGCAGGAAATAGGGGGCGATCGTGGGAATGGCGCCGAGCCGGATCCGGCCCTGTTGACCGGCCTCTGACAAGTAGGAAAACCGGTCTTCGACCAGCTTGAGGATCTCCTTCGCACTCTCGAGGAGAAGCTCCCCGAAGTCGGTGAGCACGACCTCGCGAGGCTTGCGCTCGAACAGTGGTTGGCCGAGTTGCTCCTCGAGTTTCTGGATCGCCCGGCTCAACGCGGATTGCGAGAGGTGAAGCTCTTCCGCCGCTCGTGTGACGTTCTTCGCCCGGGCCACGGCGACGAACTGCTCCAGTTGCAAGAGATCGATATCGGGTCGCACGGGAGAACTTTACCTATGCGCCAGGCGCATCGCAAGGATCTGTTTTATGCATTGGATGCATTGATGGGCGCGGATCACAGTGCGAAGTGGGCCATTTGAGCGGCCTCGATTTCAACCCAAGTACACAACCATGAAGAGAACAACGAATCACAAGACAGGAGCTCTCCTGACGACCCTGTTGCTGTCGCCCCTGGCGATGGCGGTCGCCCAGTCTGCTCCCGAAGCGAAGCCATCCGGAGAAGAGACGCAGCAGGAAAGCGCCTGCCCCGTGATGGGAGCCCCGGCGAGTCCCTACCGCCACACCGCAGCGGGTGCGATGTCGAATCGCGACTGGTGGCCGGAACAGTTGAACCTCGAGATCCTCCACCAGAATTCCGCCAAGAGCAGTCCTCTCGGGAGCGATTTCGACTACGCGGAGGCGTTCGCGAAGCTGGATCTCGAAGCGGTAAAGCAGGATCTCAGGGACCTGATGACCGATTCACAGGATTGGTGGCCGGCAGACTACGGGCACTACGGTCCGTTTTTCATCCGCATGGCCTGGCACAGCGCGGGAACATACCGGGTCACCGATGGTCGCGGGGGTGCTTCGGACGGAACACAGCGCTTCGCACCGCTGAACAGTTGGCCCGACAACGCCAACCTGGACAAGGCGAGGCGATTGCTCTGGCCCATCAAGCAGAAGTATGGGCAGAGCATCTCGTGGGCCGACCTCATGATCCTCACGGGGAATGTGGCGCTCGAGTCGATGGGATTCGAGACATTCGGGTTCGCCGGTGGACGTGAGGACGTCTGGGAGCCCCAGCAGGACGTCTATTGGGGTCCGGAAAGCGAGTGGCTCGGTGACAAGCGATACGACGAAGAGGGCGAACTCGAGAATCCCCTCGCGGCCGTGCAAATGGGACTGATCTACGTGAATCCGGAAGGACCGGGAGGAAACCCCGATCCCCTCGCCTCGGCGCAGCGCATTCGTGACACATTCGCGCGGATGGCGATGAACGACGAGGAGACGGTCGCGCTCATCGCGGGCGGTCACACCTTTGGCAAGGCACACGGTGCGGCCCCTCCCGAGGGACATGTCGGTCCGGATCCCGAGGCGGCGCCTCTCGCTGAACAGGGACTGGGCTGGATTAGTTCGTATGGAAAGGGAAATGCCGGGGACACGATCACGAGCGGTCTCGAAGGAGCGTGGACGTCCACCCCGGCGGTGTGGTCGCACGGCTACTTCACCAATCTCTTCGCCTACGAATGGGAGCTGACCGAGAGCCCGGCCGGCGCCAAGCAGTGGCGGCCCAAGGATGGAGCGGGCGAGGGGACCGTCCCGGATGCGCACGACCCCGCGAAGCGTCATGCTCCGATGATGTTCACGACGGATCTCGCCCTCCGGATGGACCCGGTTTACGAGAAGATCTCCCGGCGCTTCCTCGAGAATCCCGACGAGTTCGCCGACGCCTTCGCTCGCGCGTGGTTCAAGCTCACCCACCGCGACATGGGACCGGTCTCGCGCTATCTCGGGTCCGAGGTTCCGGACCAGCCGTTGATCTGGCAGGATCCCGTTCCGGCAGTCGATCACGACCTGGTGGATGTCCAGGACGTCGCCGCGTTGAAAGAGGCCATTCTCGCTTCGGGATTGTCCGTGTCCGACCTGGTCTCGACCGCGTGGGCGTCGGCATCCACCTTCCGGGGGTCCGACATGCGCGGAGGTGCCAATGGGGCGCGGATTCGTCTCGCACCGCAGAAGGACTGGGAAGTGAACCGTCCCGGCAGGCTCGCCGAGGTGATCGCGACCCTCGAAAAAGTTCAGGCGGACTTCAACGCCGCGCAGGCCGGCAACAAGCGAGTCTCGCTCGCCGACCTGATCGTGCTGGGGGGCTCGGCCGCCGTCGAAGAGGCGGCACGCAAGGGAGGTCACGACGTCACTGTGTCGTTTGCCCCGGGACGGACCGATGCCACGCAGGAGATGACCGACGTCGATTCCTTCACTGTTCTCGAGCCGAAGCAGGACGGATTCCGGAACTTCCTCGGACATGAGTTGGACCGGCCCGCGCCGGAAACTCTCGTCGACCGGGCGCAGTTGCTCACGCTGACCGCTCCCGAGATGACGGTGCTGGTCGGAGGGATGCGCGTGCTGGACACGACCGTGGGGCATCCCGATCTGGGCGTGCTGACGGAGCGACGCGGAGTCCTCTCGAACGACTTCTTCGTCAACCTGCTCGACATGGGCACGGAGTGGAGCGTTTCCGAGGTGTGCGACCACTTTTACGAAGGTCGCGACCGGGAATCCGGCGACCTCCGGTGGACCGCGACCTCGGTCGACCTGGTCTTCGGTTCGAACTCGCAGCTCCGGGCGATCGCCGAGGTTTACGGGAGCGCCGATGGCGAAGAGAAGTTCATCGAGGACTTCGTGGCAGCGTGGGTCAAGGTGATGAACCTCGACCGGTTTGATCTCGATTCCTGAACCTCCTCCCCAGGATTATCAGGAGAACAGCCCCGTCCCGGCGTCACCGGGATGGGGCTTTCTTCGGTATGGATTCGTCGCGAACGGTCTCTGCTCCGCCGCGGAATGCTTTCACCGGTCTGCCCGGATCATGGGGCCTTTCGCTGGTGCGGAGGGCGTTGGCTACTGGTCACGGAATTCTTCGAATGCCATAACCATGTCGCCGTATTTCTTGCGCGCAGCCTGCAGGGCCTGGGAGAGTTGTGCGACGAATTCCTCCTTGGCGCGGACCTGCGCTTGCACCTCCCGCGCCTCCCGGGCCCGGTCGACGAGCAGAGCCTCGCCGTCCACGCGCTCGACGCGCACACCGCCGGAGCGTTGGCCCGCTCGCCTGGCACGCGCCGTCCGAAGTTGTTGCCGCAGGGCGGCGAGTTCCTGCGAGTGCCGCGCGAAGTCGGATTCGAGCGTCCGGAGTCCGGCCAACTGGGCATCGAGTCTTCTCTGTCTCTTCGCGATTTCCTCGCTCCTTTCCCTCGGGCTCAAGTCGGGAGCCGGAGCGGAGGCGGTTTTCCCTTGGGCCGTGTCGCCTGCGCCGGGAGGGGGCGGTGCCGTGGTGGTCGAGGGCGGTTCCTCGGCCGGTGCGTCGTCCTTTCCGGGAACGAGGCCGCTCAGCCGGTCCGCGAGGTTTCTCGGGGTGACACGATAGCCCCACTCCTCCCGGACGTTCTCGGGCACGTCGCTCCAGGCCACCTCATCGACGCCCCCGGCGTGCTCCACCACGATGGCACGATCGGTAATGTCGCGCACTCGTGCGGCCTGGAAGCGACGCGATCCGAGTGTGAGCGTCTCGAAGGTTCTCCCGATCACCCTGGCGCGCTGAGCCTTCCATCCCGACAGGTCGGTCGCTCCGGTTGATTCCTCGCCTGAGGAAGTGTCCGAAAGCTCGGTTCGCAACTGCGGTTTCTCGCACCCCGCCAGTGCGGCCGCCATCACGATTGCCGCAACTCGCCCCCTCTCAGTCATCCATTTCATTGCTCCACCACCTCCCTTGCTTCCTGAGTGATACCAGAGGCTACGTCCATGCGGCAAGCCGGAACCGCGCTGCCGCGGCCGGATTCGAGTCAGGCAAGGGTTCCATCATCTCCTCGGGTGGGCGGACATCGCGAGAAGATGCGTAAGACGTGTTGGATCGAAACGTCCCATTGAATCCATGACCGAAGAACGCCAGCGCCGGATCCGAAACGCCCTGTGGGGACTCTTTGCCGGGGACGCGCTTGCGATGCCGGCGCACTGGTTCTACAGCCTCGAGAACGTGCGGAAAACCTTCGACGGAGGCCTGACGGGATACCAATCCGCACCCCATCCGCATCCGGAGAGTTTCATGGTCGGAATGTCCTATCAGCCCGACATCGAGACCGCAGCGGCGCTCGGCCGTCCCTACGACATCCTGCACGAGCACGCGCGCTTCTACGACACTTCCTACTCGAAACTCGCGATCGACCGGGACGAGAGGGAATCGGAACACGGGAACGCCGCGCCGAGACTGGAGGACCGCTATCACTACCATCACGGGCTGGAGGCGGGCGAGAACACGACGGGCGCGCAGCTGGTGCGTGTTCTCCTGAGATCCGTCGCCCGGATCGGTCGCTACGATGAGGAAGCGTTCCTCGACGACTTCATCGCCTTCCTCAGCTCGCCGGGAAATCGTCGCGACCCCTACCTGGAGATCTACCTGCGATGCTGGTTCGAGAACTACACCCGGGGCCGCCCTGCCCACGGCGCCGCCGAGCGTCAGAGACGGATCTGGTCGATCGGATCTCACGGGGGCATGATTCGATCACTCGTTTTGTCGCTTCTTGGTGAAACCGACTATCTGGCCCTCGGCATGGCGATCGAGCACCAGAATCTCACCCACCGTTCGGGGAATGTGGCCGCCGCGCTGGGTATCACTGTTACGCTTCTTCACGATCTCCTGCGGGGTGAGGACCCTCGGGAGGCGAGTGTCCGGCGCGCCGCGTCCTTGAGAACGCCGCGGGTCACGGGGGAGGTGCTCTTCCAAACCTATCGCGACCATCGCGGGCCCGGCAACATTCCCTCCCTGACCATGTGGGAACTGCACACCCGGTTGTCGGAGGAACCGTTCGACCTCGAAGAGTTGGCGCGGCTCCCCGTCGAGGACGTCGTGCTGAAGCGACTCGGCACGGCCTGCTATCCCGAGCATGGACTGCCCCTGGCGCTCTATTTCGCGGCGCGTTGCAACTTCGACGTGCGGGAGGCCCTGCTCGCCAATGCGAATGCGGGAGGGGACAATGTGCATCGAAACGCGGTTCTCGGTCTTCTCGTGGGAGCAGCCCAGGAAGAGATTTCGAAGGATCTTCGTGCCGGGCTCAGGGAGGGCGAGGCAATCGGACAGGAGATCGATGCCTTCGTCGAGGTGGCCGCTGCGGGGGGGGCGTGGTGACCGGGGTGGTGTCGTCGAAGGCTCGGCCGGGACGGGCCGCCGATGGCTGTGGCGGGGGAACGGAATCTTTTTCGGGCCGATTTGGGAGCGTGCGGGAGTATGATGGGTGAGCAAGCCCGGTATGGCCCCGTCCCCCTCTTCTTTCGAAACCGAATTCGACGCTCTCTTCGCGCGCCACGAGGCGGCCTTTCGTGGCTACGCTCGCAGCTTGCTGCCGACGTGGGACGCCGTCGACGAGGTGATCCAGGCGGCCAGCCTGGTCATGTGGCGCAAGCTCGACGAGGTGGACTTGCCGGAGGGCTTCCTCCCTTGGGGAAAGGTCGTAATCCGATTCGAGGCGCAGAAATTCTGTCGCACGCGAGCCCGTGATCTGCGTGTGTTCGATCCCGATCTTCTGGAGATCCTCGTCACACACCAGGAGGAGCGGGACGAACCCGACTACGCGAAGGAACAGGCGGCGCTGGAGAAGTGTCTCGCCGAGGTGAGCGAGGCGACGCGGAGGCTGGTGCTCGCCCCCTACGAAGGGCATGGAATTCTCACGCGGCTCGCCGAGGCGAGCGGGCGAACGCGAAACAGCCTCTACAAGCAGATCCGCCGAATTCGCTCCCGGCTCGGGCGTTGCCTGCGCGAGAAGATGCGGACCATGCAATGGGAGTCATGAAGGAGGCCGCCTCGCCCAGTCCCGATTCGGGCGAAATGCTCGTGCAGCAGTTCCTCGAGGGCACACTCGATGACGAGGGGTTTGCCACGCTCCAGCAGGAATTGCGCGAACGACCCGAGGCGCGGGACCGGTACCTGGAAGCGGTAAAACTGGATGCACTCCTCCGCGAGATCGCGAGCGGAAAGGATGAGTCCCTTTCGAAAATAGAAGGGGGGACCAACTGCCCCCGCAGCGAAGGGCGGAGGACCGGTCCGAAGAAGACGAGGTGGGGGATCGCCCTCGCATCGGCCGCCGTCGTTACCGCCGGAATCATGGTGATCGCTCCGTGGAACCCGCGTCCCGGTGTCGCCGAAGTGACCGCGGTGAGTGGGGCGCGCTGGGTGGACGAGGGGCGGATGCAGGGATCCTGGTTGCGACGCGGCGATCCGGTCAAGCTGGCGAAGGGAAGCATCGAGATCCGCTACCGGACCGGTGCGGTGGCTCGTCTTCATGGACCGGTGCATTTCGACGTGACTTCGAGGAATGGTGGCTTCCTGCATTACGGCCAGGCATGGGCGAGGGCGGACACGACGGCGTCCGAGGGCTTCACGGTCCGGACCTCTTCCGGAGTGTTCGTGGATCGGGGCACGGAGTTTCTCACGACGGCGAAGGTCGACGGTTTCTCGCAGGTGCAGGTGACCGCGGGGGCGGTCGATGCGGAGGTGGAGGGATTCGAGAGGAAGAGGATCGAGAAAGGAAGCGGGATGGGAATCGAACCGGGCGACATCCCGGTGATGATCCGGATCGAGTCCGGAGACGAGACGCCGGCGTTCCGGTTTCCCACGATTCCTCCTCCATCGGCCGGCGATCTTGCTGACCGGGCGAGGGGGGAGACCGAGATCCGACTCATCAGCTCGGACGAGCGGGGCCGGGAGAATATCCCACACCAGGCCAGCGGATCACCCGCGGTGATTCTCGACGGACGCGGGCAGAGTGGAAACGATCGACCCGAAGAGTCGTTTTTTTTCCCGAACGGAGCCACCGGGATGTTCCTTCTCGATCTCGGGAGAGAAGTGCCGGTCGCGAAGGTTCACACCTATTCCTGGCATTTGAGCGAGGTGGACGTGGGCAAGCGGAGGCGGGCCGTGCAGCGCTTCACTCTCTGGGGCGCCGGGGAGGGGGACTACTCCGGCCGCCACCCGGCCGTCGACCCGCAACATGGCTGGACCCGAATCGCGCGAGTCGATACGGACGCGTTTTTCGGCGTCGAGGACGAGCCCGACCGGCCTGCTCAGCAGGCGTGTGCGATCCATTCGAATGGACTGGCGATCGGTCGATTCCGGTACCTGCTTTTCCAGGTCATTCCCACCCCGATGCCCGACGGCCTTCCGTCGCGTCACACCTTTTTCGGGGAGATCGACGTGTTCTCCGCCTCGACTCCCTGACCCGTGCCCTCGAACGAGAACCCTGACACCATGCCCACGATCAACGCAGACCAGGCCCGATCCGACTACGACGTCATCATCGTCGGCTCCGGGGCCGGTGGCGGCCAGATGGCCTACAGTCTCACCCTCGCCGGATTGAAGTGTCTCATGCTGGAGTCGGGACGTTCCTACGATCCCGTCGCCGAGACGCCGATGTTCCAGACCGGGGTGCACGCTCCTCTCGGCGGGGCCGCCACGCCCGACAAGCCGTTCGGCTTTTTCGATGCGACGGTCGATGGAGGATGGGAGGTGCCCGGTGAACCCTACACGCAGGGCAGCGATCGTCCCGAGGAACAATTCCTGTGGTGGCGCGCCCGGATGGTCGGAGGCCGGACGAATCACTGGGGCCGAATCAGTTTGCGGAACGGGCCCTACGATTTCAAACCATACAGTCGAGACGGGCTCGGATTCGACTGGCCGATTTCCTACGAAGACGTCGAACCCTACTACACGAAGGTCGAACGTCTCATCGGTGTCTATGGCAGCAACGAGGGGCTGGAGAACACACCCGACTCTCCCGAGGGCGTGCTGCAGCCTCCTCCGAGGGGGCGGATCGGGGATCTGCTCGCTCAACAGGCGGGAGGAAGGATCGGGATCCCGGTGGTTCCGATCCACCGGGCTGTCCTGACAAAGCCCCAGGATGCCGACGAACTGGCGCCTCTTCTCCATCCCGACGACGAGGACGCGCAGAGGATCGTGGGGGACTCGATGCGCTCCCGCGCCGCCTGTTTCTGGGCGACCGACTGCGGGCGCGGTTGCAGCATTCGCGCGAACTACCAGAGCACGACGGTGCATCTTCCTCCGGCGATGGCGACGGGAAATCTCGATCTGATCTCCCTCGCTCACGCTCGCGAGGTGCTGGTGGACGGGAAGACCGGGAAGGCGACCGGCGTCCTTTTCATCGACAAGGCCACCGGCCGGGAGGAGCGCGTGCGGGCGAAGGCCGTGGTGCTCGCCGCGAGCAGCGGGGAGACCGTCCGCATTCTCCTGAATTCGAAGAGCAACGCCTTTCCGGAAGGGCTGGCCAATCGAAGTGGGCTGGTCGGGAAATACATCATGGACACGGTCGGGTCCGATCTGCGGGGGCAGATCCCTGCCCTGGAGGGGCTGACTCCCCACAACGACGACGGGGCCGGGGGATGCCATTTCTACGCTCCCTGGTGGCTCTATCGGGAGCAGAAGGCCGGCAAGCTCGACTTCGCGCGAGGCTATCACGTCGAGATCGGCGGAACGCGCCCCATGCCGCGCGGCAACGTCCCGGTTCCCGGGTCCTACCTGCGGGGGCTGTTCGGGACGAAACTGAAAGAGGAGGCCCGGCGCTACTACGGATCCTTCATCGGGTTCGCGTGCCGCGGCGAGATGATTCCGAACGAGGACTCCTACGCGGAACTCGATCCGGACGTCACCGACGACTGGGGGATCCCGGTGATGAAGTGGCACTGGAAGTGGAGCGAGCAGGAACTCGCGATGGCGGATCACGCCCAGCGCACCTTCGAGGAATTGATCCACGAAATGGGCGGCACCCCCGCGGGAGGGGGAGGGCGCTCGGGGCGTGAGTCCATTCTTCAGGGGGGCAAGGTGATCCACGAGGTGGGCGGCGCGATCATGGGCGCCGATCCCGCGACATCGGTGTGCAACCGGTGGAACCAGACCTGGGATGTCGACAACCTCTTCCTCTGCGACGGCTCCCCATTCGCTTCCAACGCCGACAAGAACCCGACCCAGACGATCATGGCTCTCGCGTGGCGTTGCGCCGACCATCTCGTCACCGAGGCGCGGCGGGGCAATCTCTGAACCAACCGAAACCGATCGACCCGATGGAAACACAAGACTCATCCGACTCGAACCGCCTTCCGCGCCGAACCGTGCTGCAGTGGTTCGGCGCCTCGGCCGCGCTCGCCTCCGGAGGCATTTCCGTCCCCGCCCTGTCGCAGGGAGCGAAGCCTGCCGGGGCAGAAGGATACGGCACCGATCCCGATCTCACCCGGACCTACGAGCCAGGTGATGTGTGGCCGCTGACTTTTTCCGATGACCAGAAGAGGACGGTGATCGCCCTTGTCGACACCATTCTGCCGGGCGATGAGTTCGGACCGCCGGCGAGCGAGTTGCGCGTTCCCGATTACATCGACGAGTGGATCAGTGCACCCTACCCGAACCAGAGGCGGGACCGGGAGGTGATCCTGCCGGGGCTCGTCCGATTCGAGGAGGCGGTTCGGAGGGAGACAGGCAAGGACTTCGCGGGGTGGAACAACGACCGGCGCGAGCGTTTCTGTGATTCGATCGTGCGTGAGGATAGGCACCCTCTCGGAGGATTCTTCGACCGGTTCACGATGATCGCCGCGGGAGCCTATTTCTCCACGCCGGAGGGATGGAAGGCGATCGGCTATTCGGGTAACCTCGCCACTCCAACTTTCGCCGGCCCCCCGCAGGAGGTGCTGGATCGCGTGGGGGTGCAACAAACGGTGGCATGAAGCGCATTCCGTTCCCTCATCGAACCGGGCCGAACGTTCCGGGCAACCGGGTCGGATTGCGCACCGTTCGCTCTGCTCTCGGACTGTTTCTCCTGGTGCTGGTTTCGGCTGGTACGGGGGCGGAGGAGAGACCCGACCGGCCGAATGTCGTTTTCATCATCACGGACGACCAGAGCTGGGATTCCCTCGGTTTCCTGGAGGGACAGGTTCATACCCCACGCATCGATGCGATGGCGAGCGAGGGGCTCTACCTGACCAATTTCAATGTCACTTCGACGGTCTGCTCCCCGTCGCGCTACAGCTTCCTGACGGGGCGCTACGCAGGACGCTGCAGGGGGCCCCGGTTCGTCGAGGAGCATCCGCCGGGAGACCAGACGCAGGTGGAGAACATCGGTGAACTGGAGCCGGGCGGGTGGAACCTCGCGAAGATCCTCCAGTCGGCCGGATACACGACCGGCTTCGTCGGCAAGTCCCACGTCATCCGGCATGACTGGCTTCACGGGGAAGGCGATTCCCCGATGGAAACGTTTCCCCCTGATGCAGATCCCCGAGACCCGGAGGTGAGTGGCAGGTTGCGGCGCAATCACCAGCGGTGGTGCAGGGAGATCAGGAAGTATGGATTCGACTACGCGGATGGTGTCTACGCCGCAAACCTCAAGGAGCTTTGGTGCGAGGCCTTGAACGTGCACAATCTCGACTGGACCGTCGACAAGGCGATGGAGTTCCTCGAATGGTCGACGGAGAGGGAGGAACCGTTCTTCCTCTATTTTTCCACGACACTCCACCATGGTCCGGCTCCCTGGGTGAATCGATACTCCCTCGAGGCGGATCCGCGGATGACGGGCGAGGGGTTCGTGGAGGAGGGATTCGACGTTCTCCCTTCACGAGCTGACGTCCTCCGGCGGAATCGCGAAGCGGGCTTCCCGGACCGAAAGGCATTCGCGCTCTGGCTCGACGATGGAGTCGGGGCCATTCTCGACCGGATCGCCGCCCTGGGAATCGACGAGGAAACGCTCGTCATCTTCGTTCCCGATCACGGGTCCTGGAGGCATGGCAAGGCCACGTTGCATGACTTCGGGATGCGTGTCCCTATGCTCCTGCGATGGCCGGGGACGATAGCCCCGGGGACGACCTGCGACGAGATCGTCGCGAATATCGATCTGCTACCGACCCTGGCCGAGATCTGTGGGGCCACGATTCCCCGCGAGCATCACGTGGACGGGGTCAGCTTTCGGTCGGTTCTCGAGGGAGAGCAGCGGCCCCTCCGCGAGTTCCTGTTCGGCGAACTGGGACATTCCCGCTGTATCAAGACCAAGGAGTGGAAATACATCGCAGTTCGCTATCCGAGAGAGGTCGAGAAGAGGATCGGGGAGGGAAAGCGGTTCAACGGATACCAGGGGGAGAAGCTGAAGTTTCCCTACCTCACGCGAAATGGTCATCTCGGTCACTACGCTGCGAGATCGAATCCTCACTACTTCGAGCGTGACCAGCTCTACGATTTGAGAACGGACCCCGAGGAGAACGAGAACGTGTTCCTCGCCGAGCCGGACGTGGCCCGAGAGCTCTACGACCGCCTTCGTTCGGCCCTCGAGGAATTTCCCGGACGTCCCTTCGGAGAGTTTGTTCCGTGATCTCCCCGCGGGACATCCCGTTTGAACTGATGAAATCCACCTGCCTGCTGCTGGCGTCTTTCCTCGTGCTTTTCACGACGGCGAAGGCGGAAGAGTCTCCACCGAATATCGTCTTCCTTTTCATCGACGACTGGGCGTGGAACGGAACGCCGGTCGCGATGGACGACGCGATGGCGAACGCTCGCATGCCCGTCGTCGAGATGCCGAACGTGGAGCGGCTGGCCCGGGAGGGAATGAAGTTCCGCAATGCCTATGCCTCGCCCCAGTGCTCCCCTTCGCGTGTATGCGTGCAGACCGGACAATCGTCACCGCGAAACGGGTATACCGTCTACCTGAATGCCCTCGGTCAGGATTACTACAATGAGAAGAAGTCGAAGGGGCTGCCGGTGATCTCCTGCATTGCGGACGAGACGATCGATCCGGACGCGGTCACGATTCCGGAGGCGTTGCAGCCGATGGGGTATGCCAGTGCCCATTTCGGGAAATGGCATATGCGGGGCGATCCGGGTGACGAGGGGTGCATCGCACACGACGGCGATACCAACAACAATCCCGGCAATACTCTGAAGGCGGGGCTGAAGGACGGAGAGCCGAAGCCAAAGCGGATCCCCGCGGACATGCACGACCCGAAGTTGATGTTCAGCGTCACCGAGAGAGCGCTCGCCTTCATGGAAGATCAGGTAGAGGCGGGCCATCCCTTCTACCAGCAGGTGTCCCACTATGCGATGCACGCGGGGTCGGAGTGTCTCCCTGCGACACGGGAAAAGTATGCCAAGCATCCTCTCGTCCAGGCCTACTACGAAAAGAACCGGAAGGATCCCGAAACCGTCAAGATCGGGGATGATCCGGCGGTGTGGTTCGGCATGGCAGAGGATCTCGACGGCCGGATCGGGGCCGTGCTCGACAAGCTCGTCGAACTGGGAATCGAGGAGGAAACCTACGTCGTCCTGATGTCCGACAACGGCTATCGGCATGAAGAGCTCGAGGTTTCACCGGAACTCACCCAGCCGCTGCATGCCAGGAAGTGGTGGGTCTGGCAGGGCGGCATCCGCGTTCCCCTGATCGTCCGGGGGCCGGGCTCCGTCTTCGAGGGAAACGTGGTGAACTACGATCTTCTTCCTACCTTCGTCGACTGGGCGGGAGGGGATGTATCGGCGTTGCGCGACATCGACGGCGTGTCCCTGGCCGGCTACCTGCGCGGCGAAGATCCCCGACCCGCCTTCCTCGAGCGTTGTCTCTACTTTCATTACCCGCACAATCGCAGCAGCATGCCCCATTCCGCGATCGTGAAGGGAACGGACAAGGTGATCCATTTCTACGAGAGACCGGATCTTCCGCTCCTGTTCGACCTGGCCAAGGACGAGGCGGAAACCACCAACATCGCGAATCGATTTCCGGAGAGGCACCGGGATCTCTTCGACGAGATGATGCGCTACTTCGAAGAGGTCGGTGCCCGTATCCCGAAGTGGAATCCGGAGTTCGATGCCGAGGCCGAGGCCGAGGCGCTCTACCGGGCCAGCGACGACTACCGGAGGAAGATCGCTCCTTTCGGGCCGTTCGAGGATACTCGAGCGTTGCAGGAAGATGAGATACCGGCTATCGCTCCCTGAGGGTGCTTTCGAGAGGAAGTCTCGCACACCAGGAAGAGCACCCCGGCCAGTCATGAAGAGTCTCCCGGTCATCGCGTTCGTTTCGGTTGTGCTGCTCGTTCCGGTTTCGGCGGAAGAGGGGTGGATCGATCTCTTCGATGGAAAGTCGATCGCCGGTTGGCAGCCCAATTCGGATGAGGGGGCGTATCGCCTGGAGGAGGGAGTGTTGCGATTGCAGGCCACGCATGCCACCAACCGCGGGCACCTCTTCTATACCGGGGACGACGACGAACCGGACCGGTTCAGGGACTTCGAGCTGGAGGTCGTGGCTCGAGGAGAACCCAACTCCAACTCGGGGATCTTCTTTCACACGGATCGGGAAACGCGGGACGAGGTGCTTCACCTGAAGAACGGATACGAGGTGCAGCTGAACTCGACCGAGAAGGAGAAGCGAAAGACCGGGAGCCTCTACGATGTGGTCGACCTGGACCAAGCACTCATCGACGACACGGAGTGGTTCACGGTGCGGATCCGCGTCGAGGGGAAACGCATCCGGGTCTGGTTGAACGACAACGAAGCGGTCGATTACACCGAGCCGGAGAACGTGGTGGCACTCCGGTCCAGCAAGCGGAAGGGACGTTTCCTGCGCGAGGAGGGTGGAGCGATCGCGCTTCAGGCACATGATACCGACAGCGTATTCTACTTTCGATCCGTACGGATCCGGAGATTGGATGCGGAGTGAGCCCGTTTCGGATGGATGATGACTACCAATAGGACCATGTGGAATCGGCTCATCGCGTGTGCGATCTCTTTGATGGTGCCGGGCGTCGCTTTCCCGGCGGAGGGGCCGGGGCAGGGCGAGCGGATGAACGTGCTCCTCCTCATCATCGACGACCTGAACACCTGGCTGCTCGAGGATCCCGATCGCTATGCCGGACGAGTGGTCGCACCGAACCTGCGCAACCTGGCCGATAGCGGGGTCAATTTCGTGCGTGCCTACACCGCGAGTCCGGTCTGTTGTCCCTCTCGGACGGCCTTTCTCTCGGGGGTGAGCCCGTGGAAGTCCGGGCTCTACCACAATGGCTTCGACAGCGCCGACAGTGCCGCCCTCGGCGAGGCGGTCTCGTTTCCGCAGCTCTTCGCGGACGCCGGCTACCGTCTCGCGGGATACGGAAAAATCGGCCACGGCTGGGATGTCCGCCGTGCCTTCGGTGATTTCGTTTCCCACAAGCGCGATCCGGCTCCCCCGGGCGCTCCCTTGACGCCGGTGGGGAGGGGCGAGCAGGATTGGGGACCGACCCATCTCGAGGAGGAGGAAATGGGCGACACGACCTATGCCGATGCCGCGATCGCCCAACTCGAGAAGGAACACGACGGCCCTTTCTTCCTGGCATGCGGGCTGTTCCATCCACACATGCCCTGGTATGTTCCGCAGGAATACTTCGACCTCTTTCCGCTGGACGATGTCGCTGTTCCGGAGATTCTCGCGGACGATCTCGCGGACGTGCCGCTTCCCGGGCAGGAGTTGACCCGGGGCAAGCGGCGGTTTGTCGAGAGCGTGCTCGAGGCCGGCCTGCACAGGGAGGCGGTGCGGGCCTATCTCGCGACGACCGCCTATGCCGACGCGCAGATGGGCCGCGTTCTCGATGCCCTCGATGCGAGCCCCTACCGTGACAACACGCTCGTGATCCTGATGAGCGACCACGGGTTCCATCTCGGTGAGAAGAGTCACTGGCAGAAGGCGACGCTCTGGGAAGAGGCGACGCACTGCCTGCTGATGATGCGAGTGCCCGGCCTGACCGAAGCCGGTGGCGTGTGTGAGCGATTCGTGTCCCTGCAGGATGTCTACCCGACGCTCGTGGAGCTCTGCGGACTGGCAAAACAGAGCGACGTCGATGGGAGATCGTTGCTGCGGTTGTTGAAGGATCCTCGTGCCCCATGGGAGAGCACGGCGATCACCGCACTGGGCCAGCGGCACGTCAGTATCCGGACGGAGGGTTTCCGCTACATCCGTTACGGCAATGGCGAGGAGGAGCTGTACGATTGCGGGAAGGATCCCCGCGAATGGCGCAACGAGTCCGCAAACCCGGCTTACAGGGTGGTGCTGGATGAACTGCGCGCATCGGTCCCGGCCCTTTCTGACATGGTTGCCTCGCTTCCCGACAAGCGAAGACGATGATCCGCTTAGAGCTGTCGTGATGAGAAACCTGTTCCTGACAAGCCTCGGCGTGTGGTGCGCCTTCGGGATCGCGGCGTCCCTCGGCGCCGAGAAACCGAACTTCATCGTCATTCTTACCGACGACCTGGGATACAACGATTTCGGTTGCTACGGGGCGAAGGACCTCGCCACGCCCCAGCTGGACCAGATGGCGAGGGAAGGGATGAGGTTGACTTCCTTCTACGTATCTCCCGTCTGTTCGCCGACCCGTGCCTCCCTGATGACGGGGTGCTATGCCAGGCGGGTCGGTGTGGGCGGCGTCCTATTCGAACGCAATCCCGGTGGCCTGAATCACGACGAGAAGACGTTGCCGGAGCTGCTGAAGGGCCTCGGTTACGCCACCGCCCTGATCGGCAAGTGGCATCTCGGGTATCGGAACGGGCAGCATCCGCCTCACCACGGGTTCGACACCTGGTATGGGACGATCGCCTCGAACAACACGAAATTCACGACTGCGAACAAGACCTTTGCCGAGGGTTGCATCTTCCGGGAGGGATTGAGCCGGGACTCGGTCATCGCCAACGAAACGGTCGCGTGTTCGCTGATGCGAAACGACGAAGTCATCGAGGTTCCGGCGGACCAGTCGCTCTTTACCCGGCGCTACACCGAGGAGACGATCCGGTTCATCTCCGAAAACAAGGACAAGCCATTCTTGATCTATCTCGCCCACAATATGCCCCACATCCCCCTGTATGCCTCCGAGGCATTCCGGGGAAAGAGTGAACGCGGACTGTATGGCGACGTGATCGAGGAACTCGACTGGGGCATCGGCGAGGTCCTGCGTGCCCTGCGGGAACGGGGATTGGACGAGAAGACGCTCGTGCTCGTGACCTCCGACAACGGACCGAAGATCTCGGCCGGTGGTAGCGCGTTCCCCCTGCGGGGTGGAAAAGGCTCGAGCTTCGAGGGCGGCGTGCGGGTGCCCTGTATCGTTCGTTGGCCCGGCCGGATCGCTCCGGGACGAGAGAGCGACGAGCCCGTGGCGATCATGGATGTTCTTCCGACCCTCGTCGGCCTGGCCGGCGGTGAAGGGCCCGGGGATCGGATCATCGATGGGAAGGACATCTGGCCGTTATTGTCGGGCGCCGAGGGGGCGAAGTCCCCTCACGAGGCCTACTACTACCTCAAGGGGGCCGGACCCAAAGGGGTCAGAATGGGGGAATGGAAGTACCTCGTGGAAGCGCTGCCGGAAGACGAGAAGCCGGAGGCCGTGGTTGAACTCAGTGACGCGGAACGGAAGTTGCCTCGCCGCGAGCGAAAGGAACTGATCAGGCTACGCCTTCAGGAGTCGGCGGTGAAGAGGGGACCCGTTCCCGCGCTTTACAACCTGCGATTGGATATCGGCGAGCAGGAGAACGTGATCGAGAAGTATCCCGATGTCGCGGAGCGGCTTCGCACCGCCATGGAAGCGTTCGGGGAGGAGATTCGCCGGAACGCCCGACCCGTCGGGATCGCGCCATGACCGCTGGGACAGGACAGGGGGCGAGAAGCCGCCTCCCGATGCGACAGTTCGACCAGCCAGAGAGAGAGGACGTCGCGTGGCGCCGGGAATTTTTTCGGCCGATTTGGCCGGTCCTGGGAGTAGGGTGGGGTATCCCATTCATGAATCGCATTCTCTCTTGCCTCGCAATTTCCATTCTCTGGCTTCTCCCGTCCTTGCTGCTCGCCAACCCCGATCGTCCCAACGTGCTGTTCCTGGCGGTCGATGACATGAACGATTGGATCGGGTGTCTCGAGGGGACGCACCCCGGGGAAGGGCCCCGGGCCTTGACGCCAAATATCGACAAGTTGGCGGCCCGTGGAGTGAACTTCACCAACGCCCACACCGCCGGTGTTTTCTGCGCGCCTTCGCGGGCGGCGATCTTCTCCGGTCAGTATGCCTCGACCACGGGTTGCTATACCTCCGCGAACTACTTCGTGAACCGTCCCGCGATCGAGAGCCTGCAGATGAAGTTTGCCGAGGCCGGATACACGACGCTGGGCGCGGGGAAGCTCTTCCATCATCCCGTGGGAGCAATCGACCAGCGAGGCTGGACGGAGTTCTTCCTGCGTTCCCGCGAGCAACGGGAGAACGGGTGGCCGCTGGACTCCTGGAGCGAGGGAACGCCCTTTCCGCGGCCGTTTCCGGCGAGTCCCTACAACGAGGGACAGGAGATCACGGGCGGACTCTTTCTCGAGTGGGCCGGGATTCCCGATGAACGCGAGGAGGAGATGGCCGACACGATGCGGGTGAACTGGGCTGTCGAGCAGCTGGAGAAGGATCACGACAAGCCCTTCTTTCTCGCCTGCGGAATATATGCCCCGCATTACCCGCACTACTGTCCGCAGAAGTACTTCGATCTCTATGATCCGGAGGAGATCGCGTTGCCCCGATACAAGGCGGACGACCTGTCCGATCTCCCGCCGAAGATCGAGAAGATGAAGAGCCATCGGCTCAGGATCCGGCAAAAACTCGAGGACCTCGAGGCGCTCGACGATGCAATCCACGGGTACCTCGCCTGCATCAGTTACGCCGACGCGATGATGGGACGGATCCTCGACGCCCTGGAAACCAGTCCCTATGCAGGCAACACGATCGTCGTCCTCTGGAGCGATCACGGGTATCATCTCGGAGAGAAGAACTGGGGCAAGCACACGCTCTGGGAGCGCACTTCGAACGTTCCGTTCATCTGGGCGGGACCGGGAGTGGCCGAAGGCGTCAGGAGCGATGTGACGGTCAGTCTCATCGACATGTATCCGACCTTCGTCGAGATCTGCGACCTGCCGGAACCGCACCAGGCGCTCGAGGGCACGTCCCTTGCTTCCACCCTGGAAGAGCCGTCTGAGGCGGAGGACCGGAACGTGTTTCTACCCCACATGAATCCCGGCGAGTTCGCGATCATGAATCGCGATTGGCGCTACATCCGTTACGGCGAGGACGGGGAGGAACTCTACCACGTGCGGGAGGATCCCCACGAGTGGCACAACCTCGCTTCCGATCCCGCTCATGCCGGGCGCATCGAGGAGATGCGAAAGCACGCCCCCGGGAAATTCGTTGAACCCGAGCCCAGGCTCAACTCGCGGAAGGATCTCGTCATCCAGGGCGGAACCTGGCGGTGGGAGGTGGGCGAGGGGAATTACACGCCGCCGCCGAAGTACCTTCCCTACACGAATCCCCCCGTGGGGACGTCGTCCCCGGCTGGGACAGAGGGAGCGAGGAAGGCGGGGAATCCGGGCGAGAACCTGGTGCGGGATGGTTCGTTCGAGAGCGATGGCGAGACCGGGTCACCCTGGCGCTTCACGGCGGGTGCTTATCGGAGAACCACGGAGCGGAAGACAGATGGCGCGCGCTCTCTTGCCTCGGGTATGTTCCAGGAAAAGGGAAACGCGGCTCGGCAGGAGATCCGCATCGAGCCCGGGAACGACTACGAGGTCTCGTTTCGGATCTTGATCGAACCGGGAGCGAAGGGGAGGGTCGTATTCGACACTTTCGATCGCTTCGACGATGCCGCCCAGGTGGTCATGGAGGCCGCGAAGGGCGGGGAATGGCAATCCTTTTCCCGGAAATTCTCGAGCGGTGAGCATCGTGCGGTGACTCTCCGCTTCTTTCCTGCTCCGGGTTTTACGGGGCGCTTCTTCGTCGACGAGGTCCGACTCCGGAATCTCTCGTCCAAGCCGGCCGCGAAACACGACCCGAAGCCGGGGAAGCCGTCCGTCGAGCGGCGGAGTGGAAACGGGAAAAACGTGCTCTTCATCGTCTGCGACGACCTCAACACCCACGTTTCGCCGTCGGGATACGAGCCCATCCACACGCCGAACCTGGAGCGGTTCGCCTCGGAGTCGATGACCTTTCTCCGTGCCTTCTGCCAGTATCCGGTCTGCGGCCCCTCGCGCGCGTCCTTTCTCCACGGACTCTACCCCGAATCCACCGGGGTTCTCGACAATACCTCCGACATTCGCGAGACGAGACCCGGCACGACATCGATGCCGCAGTTCTTCAAGGAGAACGGCTACTGGACCGCGAGTGTCGGCAAGGTGTTCCACTCCCCGCGCCACGAACACGGAGAGATCGCGTGGGACGAGTTTCATCGCTTCGAGAATGACGAGTTACCCGTCGTGACCGCGGCACGCGAGGCGTTCGAGACCGAGCATGGTTCGATCGAAGAGAGGAAGAACCGGAAGCTCTGGAAGGAGACGGAGAAGGCGGCCAAGGCGCAGCTCGATGCCCAGACGCCACCCGGCTACGGGCGCAGCGGCCTGACCGACGAACAACACAAGGATGGCAAGAATGCCCGGCGCGTGGCGAAGTGGTTGCGCCAGGATGCCAGTGGCGAAAAGCCCTTCTTCATCGCCTGTGGAATCCAGAAGCCCCACGTTCCGTTTCTGGCCCCGGACAAGTGGTTCGACCTCTACCCGATCGAAGGAATCACCTATGCCCCCGACCGTGCCAATCTCTGGGAGGGCTTGCCGATGATGGCGATCTCGAAACGGTAAGAGGCATTCGGTTTCGAGCTCGGAAAGGAAAACGACGGGCTACGGCGGGAATACATGCAGGCCTACCACGCCTGCGTTTCCTTCATCGACGCGCAGGTCGGGATCGTTCTTGCGGCGCTCGAGGAGAGCGGACAGGCCGACGACACCATCGTGATCTTCACCTCGGACCACGGCTACCATCTCGGTGACCACTTTCTCTGGGGCAAGGTGACCCTCTTCGATATCGGAGCGAAGGTGCCATTTCTCGTCCGTGTGCCCGGGATGACGAAGCCCGGCTCGACATCCGAGGCGATGGTCGAGTTGATCGACATCTACCCGACCCTGGCAGATCTCACCGGCCTTGTGCCGCCCGGCCACCTCCAGGGGACTTCGCTGCGCCCTCTCCTCGGCCACCCGGATCGCAGCGGGAAGAAGAAGTGGGCCTACAGCGTGGTAACCCGCGGGCCGAAACTCGGGTATGCTCTTCGCAATCAGCGCTGGCGGTACGGCCAGTGGCCGGATGGTGAAGAACTCTACCACCTGGTGAACGACCCCGGGGAGAAGAACAACCTGGCGGACCGGCCGGAGCAGGCGGAGCGACTCGAGGAATTCCGGATCCTGCTTGCCGCGAAGAGAGACGAGGCGGCGAGTCGACGCTGACGGTGACGCGACGGGAAGCCGGACAAAGAGTGTTGATTCGATTGGTGGACCCTGTTGAGTGAGCCCATGCGCAGGAACAGGATTCGATCCGTGATCACGGTGGCGGCCGGCTGGCTCGCCCTCGTCGCGAGCGTTTTCGCCGACCGGCCGAACGTCATCCTCATCCTCACGGATGACCAGGGGTACGGCGATCTCTCGTGTCACGGAAACCCGGTCGTGAAGACGCCGAATCTGGATCGGCTCCACGCCGAGTCCGTCTCCTTCACCGATTTTCACGTCAGTCCGTTCTGCACGCCGACGCGCGCGGCTTTGATGACGGGCCGCTATCCGGGCAAAACGGGAGCCTACCGAACCAGTTCCGGCCGGACGATGATGCACCCCGACGAACGCACCATCGCCGATCTCTTTTCCGAGGCCGGATACGCCACCGGTATGATCGGGAAATGGCATCTCGGCGACAACGCGCCGCATCGCCCGCAGGACCGGGGCTTCCAGCATGTCGTCTGGCACCGCTGCGGCGGAGTGGGGCAGGCGTCCGATTTCTGGGGCAACGACTATTTCGACGACACCTACGAGCGGAACGGAGTCTTCGAGCAGTTCGAGGGATACTGCACCGACGTGTGGTTCGAGGAAGCGATGCAATTCGTCGAGGAGAGAAAGGGCGAGCCGTTTTTCCTCTATCTCGCGACGAACGCCCCGCACGGTCCCTATCGGGTGGGCGACGAGTGGAGCGAACCCTATCGTGACAAGGTCGACTGGCGGTTCGGTCCGGAGTTCTACGGGATGGTCGCGAACATCGATCACAATATCGGTCTGCTGCGCGAGAAGCTGGATGCGCTCGGCCTGGCCGAGAACACGATCCTGATTTTCATGACCGACAACGGAACCGCGCGGGGAGCGGAGTTCGAAGGGTTGGACTCGGAGGCGGTGAAGGGATTCAACGCGGGACGGCGCGGCAAGAAGTCCTCGGTCTACGAGGGAGGACACCGGGTGCCCTTCCTCTTTCATTGGCCGGCGGGTGTCGAGGCGAGTGGGCGGTCTGTCGACGGATTGGCGGCACACCTCGACGTCCTGCCCACCCTCGCGGAGTTGTGTGGAATCCCCATCGAGGTTCCGGCGCGACTGGATGGCGAGTCGTTCGCCTCGATCCTGGAGGATCCGTTCGCGCAAAACTATCGCGACCACCTGATCATCCAGTTCCAGGGAGGCGCCTACTTTCGTTCCGAACCCAGGCCGTGGGAGCACACCTGTATCGCTCGTGACCACTGGCGCCTGATCAACGGAGAGGAACTTTACGATCTGCGCGGCGATCGCGCCCAGCGAGAGAACGTGGCCGCATCGCATCCTGCCGTGGTGGAAGAAATGCGAGCACTCTACTCGCCGTTCTGGGAGGCGGTCTCCGCGCGAATGACTCCCGTGTCCATCGATCTCGGCAACCCGGATGACGATCCCACCGTTCTGTGCAGCCAGGATTGGCGCATGCCCACGGGCAACCCGCCCTGGAATTTCGGCAGCATCGGGAAACTGCCTCGCGTCACCGGACCGTGGATGGTGGATGTGAAGAAGGCGGGACGCTATCGCTTGACCCTGCGCCAGTTTCCCGCCGAGGCCGGCAGGCCGGTCGTCGCCGTTCGCGCCCGGATCGAAATCGCCGGGATGGAGAAAGAAACCGAGATCAGGTCCGGGAGCGAGGGCGTCGTTTTCGAACTCGACCTTCCCGCAGGCAAGACGGAGCTCCGTACCTTCCTCTACGACGACAGGGGGGAAGCCGGGGGAGCGTATTTCACCGAGGTCGAAGCGCTGTGAAAACGGACTCCAACTCACCGATGCGACAACACCATTTCTTCCATTGGACCTTCCTCGCCTTCTCGGTCTGTTCCGCCGGTGCCGAGCCTCCGGTGTCGCGGGAAGAGGCCTATGCGGTGCTCGCTCCCGCGGCGGCGACGGGAGATAAGCCGGCCGACAATCCGGAGGGGCTCGAAGACCGCGTCGTCACGGGCTACCAGGGATGGTTCCGCGCCGAGGGAGATGGCTCCGGACTCGGTTTCCACCACTACGGGAAACGAGGGAAGTTCGAGCCCGGCTTCTGCACGATCGACCTGTGGCCCGACCTGTCCGACTTCGATGAGAACGAGAAATTCCCGACACCGTTTCGCCACGCGGACGGCCGCGTCGCGCACGTCTTCAGCTCGATACATCCGAAGACCGTGGAGCGTCATTTTCAGTGGATGGCCGACTACGGGATCGACGGCGCCTTCGTGCAGCGCTTCGCGGTGCATGGCGCGAGGCAGCGGCGCAACTACCGGTCGCTGAAGTACGAGAACGAGAAGCTGAAACTCTGTCGCGACGCTGCGATGAGGAATGGGAGGAGCTGGGTCCTGATGTATGACCTCAGCGGGATCGGGGATTCGGACTTCGACAGGCTCGCCGAGGATTGGAAACAGCTGCGCCGCAGGATGCAGGTCGGCACCGATCCGAACGATTCCGCCTACATGCACCTGGAGGGCAAGCCGCTCGTCGCGATCTGGGGAGTCGGTTTCCACGATGACCGGGACTATGGATTGGAAAGGACCGAGTGGTTCCTGCGCCTGCTCAAGCACAATCCCGAGTGGGGAGGCATGAGCCTGATGGTCGGAGTGCCCTACTACTGGCGGGAGCAGATTCGCGATGCGACCGATGACCCGAGATTGCACGACGTTCTTCGGCTCGCCGATGTCATCAGTCCCTGGTCGGTGGGACGGTACCGGGATACCGAGACGGAATCCGCCCGGATCGTCGAGCACCAGGCCAAGGACCTCGCCTGGTGCCGAAAGCACACGATCGACTACCTGCCCGTGCTCTTTCCCGGCTTCAGTTGGGAGAATCTGAAGGGGAGCGAATCGGGCGGCGATGGGATCTCCCGCCGCGGCGGACGATTTTTCTGGGACCAGTTCCTTGCCACCGCCGCCGCCGGGAATCGCTCGGCCTACCTCGCCATGTTCGACGAGATCGACGAGGGGACAGCCCTTTTCAAGTGCACGAATGATCCCCCCGTCGGCGAATCGAAGTTCGGGACCTACGGGGGACTGCCATCCGATCACTACCTCTGGCTCAGCGGAGAGGGCGGGCGTCTGCTTCGGGGAGAGCTTCCGCGTCGGAATCGCTCCGTTGAGACAAGGGGTGAGGAATAGCCGGGGCAGTCGGCAAGTGGGAAGGGCTGGGCGGAGGTGAGGATCGGAACAGGCTTCGCTTTCGCGGATTTGGGCACGCACATGGGGTGAAGGAGGTTCTGGCGTGGGTGCAGCCTTCTCGTTAGGTTGCAGTCCCCGTCGATAGGATGAAGCCACCAAGCGCGATCCGAAGAATCCGCACGACGGCCCTCGTCGTGGGCTTTGTCGTGGGCGCGGTCTCGGCTGTCCGGGCAGAGGCGGAAACCGGCATCAAGGAGGGGAACGAGGCGGCACTCCGGGCGGATGCGAAGAAGACCTTCAAGGAAAAGGTCGAGCCCTTCGTCGAGACCTACTGCATCCGGTGTCACGGCCCCCGTCCCAAGGCGGGGATCAATCTCAAGTCGGCTCTCAAGAGTCCCGGCAGCGCTTCCTCGTTCCTGCATTGGAAGAAGGCGGTCGCCAACGTCAAGGTGCACGACATGCCGCCGGAGGACGCGCGACGGATTCCCACGGAGGAGGAGCGGCGGCAGTTCGTCGCGTGGATCGGGAAGCTCAAGTATCTCGCACCGCGCGACCCGGGACCCTTCGTGATCCGGCGCCTGAGCAAGGTCGAGTATGGGAACACCCTGCACGATCTCTACGGGGTGGATCCGTCGATCTCCGACCGCCTCCCCGACGAGGTTGTCGGGGAGGGCTATCTCAATGCGATCTCCTCGCTCCAGTCGGAGTTGTTCCTCGAGATCGCCAACGAGGTCGTCGACCAAGTGGTGGCGCCGGATGGCGAGGAGCCCACTGCGATGCAGGAGCGGCTCTTCGGAGGGGAGCCATCCGGGAATGCCGATCTCCGGGAGGAGGCTCGCCGAGTCGCGCGCTCGCTGGCCCGGGATGCCTACCGCCGGCCACCGGCCGAGCCGGAACTGGATGTCCTTGTCGACGTCTTCGACCTCGCGCGCGCGAACGGTCTGGACTACCGGGCGTCGCTCGGACTGATGCTCAAGGCGGTACTCGTCTCGCCGCAATTTCTCTTCATCACCCCATCCGATGCGCCGGATACCGATGCGTCGATCGTGCGATTGGACGATCACCAATTGGCCTCGCGCCTTTCCTATCTGCTCTGGTCGAGACCACCCGATGCCGAGCTGTCCTCACTCGCGGACACGGGAGAGCTTCACCAGCCCGAGGTGCTGCGGGCCCAGGTGGAGCGCCTCTTGATGCACTCCCACGCCAGGGCGCTGTTCGACGGATTCGGGGCCCAGTGGCTGCGGGTGAGCGGATTGGAGAACCAGGTGTTCGACCCGAAACTCTTCCCCGAGGTGACGCCGGCGCTGCGCAAGGCGATGATGGACGAGGCACGTCTCTTCTTCGCGAGCATCGTGCGTGAGAACGAGAGCGTGGTCCGGTTCGTGGACAGCGACTACACTTTCGTGAACGAGACGCTCGCCGAACTCTACGATCTCGGACAATCCGTTCGGGGGTCCGAGATGCGGAGGGTCAAGCTCGAGAATCCCAACCGGGGCGGTATCCTCGGCATGCCGGCCACGCTGGCGTCCACGTCTTTTCCCGGCCGGACCAGTCCCGTGCGGCGCGGTGTCTGGGTGTTGGAGCAGGTCCTGGGGGAGCATGTGCCGTCGCCGCCCGCCGACGTGCCCGAACTCGAGGAACTCAAGGGCGATGATCTCGAAGGCCTGACGCTCCGGCAGTTGACCGAATTGCACCAATCGGAAGCCACCTGTGCCAATTGCCACAAGGTGCTCGACCCGATCGGCTTCGGACTCGAGAACTTCGACGCGATCGGTCGCTGGCGCGAGGAGGATGCCGCCGGCGTCGCGATCGACTCGGCGGGCCTGTTGCCGGATGGAAAAGGCTTTACCAATCCGGCGGAACTGAAAAAACTGCTGGCCGCTCGGGAGGCCGATCTCGCCCGGAACCTGACCGAGAGCCTGATGGCCCACGCCCTCGGACGCCAGTTGGATGGCTACGATGAAATCGTGATCGACCGGTTGATGATCCGAATCGCCGAGGATGGATACCGCGTTCGTACCATTGTCGAGCAGGTCGTCACCAGCTATCTTTTCACCCAC
>Ga0180430_10000705_pt1 | contig 35607 bp, 30 predicted proteins | sample SS_ome_9_FD_132999 | JGI IMG/M metagenome (GOLD analysis project Ga0180430, IMG submission 132999) | Hypersaline lake sediment archaeal communities from the Salton Sea, California, USA - SS_1_S_2 metaG | ecosystem: Environmental > Aquatic > Non-marine Saline and Alkaline > Hypersaline >...
ACCGGGCCCTGGCCCGTATCCGCTACGGCACCTACGCCAACCAATCCTCCACCACTTTCCCACCCACGTCGGTCAGCCGGAAATCGCGGCCCTGGAAGCGGTAGGTGAGCTTGAGGTGGTCGAGACCGAAGAGGTGAAGCATAGTGGCGTGCAGATCGTTGACGTGCACGGGCTTGTCTACCGTATTCCACCCGATCTCGTCGGTCTCGCCGTAGACATGCCCCCCCTTGACACCACCGCCTGCCATCAGGGTGGTAAAGCAGAACGGATGGTGGTCGCGACCCGTATTGGCGGATCGTCCGCGGCGATTCTCGCCCAGCGGCGTTCGCCCGAATTCCGCCCCCCAGACCACGAGGGTGGAATCGTGCAGACCTCGCGCCTTGAGATCCCGGATCAGCGCCGCGATCGGCTGATCGACCGCTCCGGCGTTGTAGCCGTGGTTCTTGTCCAGTTCCGAATGCTGATCCCAGCTCGCGTGAACAATGTTGATGAATCGCACCCCACGCTCGACGAGCCGGCGGGCGAGCAGGCAATTCCGCGCAAACGTGTCGTAGGTCCGCAGCCCGGGCAAGGTACCGCGAAAATTGCTTCCCTCGGGCTCCGGACGATCCACCCCGTACGCATCCAAGGTGGCCTGCGACTCGCCCGTGAGATCGATCAACTCGGGCGCGGCGGTCTGCATCCGGTTGGCGAGTTCGTAGTTGGCGATCCGGCTCGCGATCTCGGGATCGTGAACCTCGGCGTAGCGGCGACGGTTCAGCTCTCCGATCGTATCCAGTCCGACTCTCTGCAGGTGAGGAGGAATCCCTTTCGGCGTCTGGAGGTTCAGGACCGGCTCGCCGGTCGAGCGGAAGGGCACGCCCGCATAGGACGATGGAAGAAAACCAGACTGCCACAACGTCGAGCCGCCCGAGGATCCGCGTCCCGCCGTCAGCACAACATAGCCGGGGAGATTCTGCGACTCGGAACCCAGTCCATAGTTGATCCACGATCCCATGGTCGGCATCCCGAATCGCGACACGCCGCACTGCATCATGAGCTGCCCCGGATGGTGATTGAACTCCTCGGAGTGAAGACTCCGCACCATGAGGATGTCGTCGGCACATGATCCGATATGTGGGAGGAGATCGGAAAACTCCATCCCGCATTGCCCGTGCCGGGCGAAGGTCCTCGGCGAGCCCATCAGGGTGGCGGTATCGGGCTGGATGAAAGCGAACCGGGCTTTCTCGAGAATCGATTGCGGCAGCTTCTGACCGTCCAGCTCGTTGAGTTTCGGCTTGGGATCGAAAAGATCGACGTGCGAGGGAGCCCCCGCCATGAAGATGAAGATGCAGGCCTTGGCCCGGGGATCGTGGTGCGGTCGCAAGCGGTCGAATTCTTCCTTGTCGATCGGGGCTACCGAGGACGCGTTGAGGAGGCCGTCGTTCGACAGCATCGATCCGAGTGCGATTCCTCCGAGCCCGGAGGCGGAAGTAGTGAGAAACTCGCGGCGCGTGCGGGCGATGGGGTCCATGGGATCCAGGGAATCAGCTGTTCGGGGTTTCGGGGCGAGGGATGCAGCGGACGAGCCCGCCTTCAGTCCCCTATTCACGGGTCAGGAACTCGTCGAGATTGAGAAGGACACGGGTCGTCGCGGTCCACGACGCCAACTCGATCGGTCCTGCCTCGACCTTCGAGGCGGCGGGGAGCCCCTCGAGCAGGAGGGCGGCATCCCCGGGATGGCTGTCGTAGTGATTCCGGCTCGCGCGCAGCAGATCGACGAGAGGATCGATTTCCCCGGCTCGCGCCTCACGCGCCATCGCCCAGACAAAGGCTTCCTCGAGGCGTTCCCGGTCACCACCGCTCTCGGAACTTCTCAGGACCCGCACCGCGAGTCCCACCGCCGCCTCGTGGAAAACCTCGTTGTTCAGGGTGATCAGCGCCGCGAGCGGCGTGTTCGATCGCGTCCTCTGCACGCAGGTGACGTTCGAATCCGGACAATCGAAGGTCATCAGGTTCGGATGCGGCGCGGTGCGCTTGAAAAAGGTGTAGAGCCCCCGGCGATAGCGATCGGACCCGGAGCTCGTCTTCCACGCAAAAGCGCTGTTGTAGTTCACGTCGGCGACACCATCGGGCATGGGGGGAAAGACACTCGGCCCCCCGACCCGGCCCGACAACAATCCGGCCACGGAGAGAGACAGGTCCCGCACCGTCTCGGCCTCGACCCGAAACCGGTTCTGCCGCGCGAGGAGACGGTTCTTCGGGTCGATCGACTCCAACTCCGGCCGGTGTGTCGATGACTGCCGATAGGTCGACGACAGGACGATCGTCCGGATCAACTCCTTGCGCGACCAACCCGACCGGACGAATTCCGCCGCGAGCCAGTCGAGAAGATCGGGATGAGACGGCCGCTCCCCGCGCACCCCGAAGTCGTTCACGGTGGCGACCAGGCCTTCCCCGAACAGGTAGGCCCAAACCTGGTTCGCCACCACCCGGGGAGGCAGGGGATTCTCGCCACTCACCAGCCAGCGGGCCAGGTCGAGCCGGTCGCCTCTCTCCCCCCGGTGCTCGACCGGGGGAAGCACGGCCAGCGTGCCTGCGGTCACCTCGTCGCGCGGTTCCTTGAATTCCCCCCGGTGCAGGATGTGGGTCGTCCGGGGTTCGTGCGTGCGCTCCGAGAGCACGCGAACCTTCATGTCGGGTCTAGGCGGAACGGCCTCACGCAAGGTGTCGAGAGCGCTGCGCGCCTTTCTCGTTTCCGGATGCACCGAGAAGAAATGGGAGAGCACCACCCGCATCTCTTCCCCGGTGCGGTCTTCCCCGGCCCCCTCCAGGACGGAACGCACTTCGGCCGGAACGAGCCACTCGGTGGGACGCGTCATCGCCCGCACCCGGAAGCGCCCGATCGTGTGGCGGGTTCCATAATTCTGAATCAGCTCGAGGCGGTAGGGAGTCTCCTCCTCGATCACAGCAGGCTCCGCGAAACCGAAACCGGCCGAATGATTCTCCCCCTGCCGGGGCGCCACTGCCCACCCGGTCCCCTCTCTTCCCGCCTTCGCGTTGTCGTCGAGCGCGGCCGCGGCCGGAAAGCCCTTCTGCGCGTGACTCGCTCCGGCACCGCCGAATACGACATCCTCGTCTCCGATCCGCATCGTGATCCGGTTCAGGACGAAGTTCCCGTGGTCCGAGCGGCCCGGGCCGGTCTCTCCCGGGGCCAGTTCGCAGAGCACATCGAGTTGGAGTCCCGTGTAGGCTCCCGGAGCGAGGACTCCCTCCAACACGTAGGTCGCAGCCTCGGGATTGTCGCCCGTGACATGGATCGTTCCGTCTTCGCGCATTCGCAGGGCGACCTTCTTCGGAGCCGACGCCTTCTTCACCGGTAGGGAGACGAAAGCCTGTTCGCCGCCCGCGGCCTGCAACTGCTCGCGCACGCGATTCTCCCAGGCGGGAAGTTGCTCGACCACCATCCGCTCGATCGCGGTGACGGTCTTCTCCATTTCCGTGACCCGCTCCCGATGCCTTTTTACACCCTTCTCCCAAACGGCGAGAGCCTCGGCACTCCGCGGGACGAGGGTCTCGGTCTCGTCGCCATTGTTGAAGTAGGCGTAGAGCCGGAAATATTCCTCCTGGGTGATGGAATCGTACTTGTGCGTGTGGCACCGCGCGCACGAGAGCGTCAGCCCCAGCCAGACCGTTCCCATCGTCTCGGTGCGGTCCATCACCGCAGCGACTCGCCACTGCTCCTTGTCGGTCCCCCCTTCCGTGTTCGTGAGGGTCTGCCGATTGAACGCAGTCGCGAGCCGGTCATCCGTGTTCGCACCGGGAAGCAGATCGCCGGCGAACTGGCGCTCCGTGAACTCGTCGAAGGGCATGTCGCGGTTGATCGCATCGATGACCCAATCCCGATAGCGCCAGGCGTTGGGGCGGTTGCGGTCTTTCTCATACCCGTCGGAATCCGCGTAGCGAGCCCTGTCCAGCCAGTGGCGCCCCCACCTTTCCCCGAAACTCTTCTCGCCGAGGAGGCGGTCGACCGCTTCCGCGTAGGCGGCGTCGGGATCCGTTTTCCAGACCGCGAGAAAATCGGCCAACTCCGCCTCCCCCGGAGCCAGTCCGGTCAGGTCGATGCGCAGCCGCCTAAAGAGCTTTTCGGGTGACGCCGGCGGACTCGGAACGATTCCCTCCTCGTCCAACCGTCGCAGGACGAAGGAATCAATCGGGTTTCGCACGGCAGTGTCTCCGATTTCCCGGTCCAACCCTTCCGGCCCCGAGACATCGAGAGGTTCGTAGGCCCAGTGCCCCGGCCAATCCGCACCCGCCACAATCCATTCGCGAAGGATCTCCTTCTCCTCCGCCGTGAGCGATTCCGCCTTGTCCGGGGGCGGCATCACTTCATCGGGATCGTCGTGCAAGATGCGAACGATGGCTTCGCTGGCATCGGGATCCCCCGCAACGATCGCGATCCCGCCGGACGACAACTCGCGCGATGCCTCGTCGAGACTCGTCAGTCGTAGGCCACCCTGGGCGTCATCGGGACCATGGCAGACGAGACATTTCTCCGCCAGGATCGGCCGCACGTCGCGATCGAAATCGACGTCCGCAAAGACCGTCCCCACGGCGAGAGTCGCCACCAATACGAGCTGGGCTGGCTGCCGGAACCCCATGGCGAGAGTATCACCCCAACCACAGCCGAACACGAGAGAGGATACGGTACGCTTCGACGCCAGAGCGGCGCGCCGGCCACGAAAAAAGCCGGAGCACATGCCCCGGCTTTTATCTGAAAACTGCGTATCTCTTGGGAGAACTCACCCGGCGGTCTCGACCGTGCCGGGCTCTTTCTCTTTACCATCCCAGTCGAGTCCCTCGCGGGGCTCGGGGTCGGCTTCCCAACCTCCGAAGTCGGCGCCCTCGGCAATCCACTTCTTGAAAAGCTCCTTTTCGGCATCGGTCCACTGGGGAGCCTTGCCTTCGGGCGGGAAGTGGAAGTCGTCATCGATCGGAAGCAGCGTCACCTCCAGCATGCGGGACTCCTCCGGCTTGCCCGCGATCACGAGAGGCTTGGTGTCGCCACTGTCGAGCTCGTATTCCGCCATGATGCCCTCTTTGGTGGCAAGTACGATACCTGCCTTGGGACGGCGCTTCCGTCCCCGCTCATCCTCATACTCGGGAGAATGACAGGTGACACATCCGGATTTCACGAAGGGGTAGACCTGTGTCGCGAAGTCGATCTTCTCTTCGCCTTGAGCGGGCATCGCGAGGAGTGCGAGCCCACCGAGCGCTGCCAGAATCGTAATTTTATGCATGATGAGTGTTATGTTTTTGTCAGCAAACGACATCCCAAATTAGCGCGGAATTGTGGTGCCATCAATACGCAAAATCCGTTCCACCGCAATGAGACGGCAGGCACCGGGGTCTGCAACATGGCCGTAATTATTAGGTATTGTGAGAATCAGCACTTTTTTAGGAATCCCATCGCTTAAACGCCAAGAAAGGCTACATTTTTATAATTTCCATAAATTCGTTATCGATGAGACTCCTGCTCCTGTTCCTCGGCGTTCTGGTCGTCAACGCTCTCTCTTCCTTCCTTCGGGGGGAATCGCCGCATACCCGCCTCGCAATCCTTCTTCGGCATCAACCCGCGGCCGATTTCGACCGGGATGGAACCGTCACCGCAGCGGAGGCGAGGGAGTTCCATGCACGCGTCTCTCATCCGGCCGCCGATGGAACTCTACCCCGGTCGCGGCGCACCCCGGACGCAGCCGACGTGGTCTATGGACCTCGTGAACGCCATCGCTTCGACCTCTGGCTGCCGAGTCGATCCCCTGATGCCGGACTCCCCCTCCCTGTCGTGATCTTTTTCCACGGAGGAGGATTCGTCATGGGAGACAAGTCCCATTTTTCACCCGAGCCGTTCCTCGAGGCGGGCATGGCCTGCGTCAGTGCGAACTACCGTTTCGTAAATGGCGACTCCGTTCTCAGTCCGGAGCCTCTCCGGGACGGAGCCCGGGTCGTCCAGACCCTGCGTCACCGCGCGAAGGACTGGAATCTCGACCCCGGTCGAATCGCGATCACGGGGTACTCCGCGGGAGCCGTCGTCGCGATGTGGGTGGCCTATTCCGACGACCTCGCCCATCCCGAGTCCAAGGATGCGGTCGCGAGGGAATCGTCGCGCGTGACCTGTATCGTGCCGCTCGACGGCCCCACCAATCTCCACCCCGACTGGATCCGCGATCATCTCGGTGGACCGACCCGTGTCCACGACAGCTTTACCGCGATGTTTGGTGCCCCGGCCGATGGTCCTATGTCGACGGAGATCGAAGAGAGAATTCGCGCGAGCTCTCCCTGGGAACTCGTCAGTCCGGACGATCCCGCCACCCTTCTCGTCTACAGCGGCACCCGAACCGGCCTCCCCTTTCCCGAGTCCGCGCCTCCGCACGAGGTGATCCACCACCCCTACTTCGGTGATGCCCTGAAGCGCCGACTCGACGAGCACGGGATCGAATCCGCCTTGTACGAGGATATCGACCCGGCCCGGTCCTCGCTCATCGTCGAGTTTCTCCTCAATCAGTTCGGCATGCGCGACTGAACCCGAATGGGGCCGAGCCCGCCTTTCTCGCAAGGCCTCTCCTCGTCTTGCTCAGAAACTCTGTGAGAAACCCGGGCTAACGCTCGCGCGCCGGGCGCGGATCATCGCCGTGCGCCAACTCGCCGATGTACGCCACGAGTTGCTCGATCTGCTCGTCGGAGAGGCGAGACGCGACATCGACCATTTTCTGGCCGTAGAGGTCGCCTTCGACAGCGCCGCGCTTGCCCTCGCGGTAGTTTCGCAGGCTGCGCTCAAGATAGGGCGGATCGAGGTAGACGAGGGGGGCGCTGTGAAACACGATCTCCCCCGTTCCGGTGTATCGGTGACACTCCATGCAGCGGTTCGCGAAAAGATAACGGCCGGGGTCGATATCCACATCGCCCTCGCTGCGTGCGGTCGGGAAGGGCTCGAAAGCCGAGACCGTCTCCGCAGCCGCCTCGATCTGCGTTTCCGAGAGGAGCTGGGCGATCGCTTTCATCTGCTGTCCGTAGGGATCCTCCGGGTGGGCTCCCCGCAACCCGTCGCGAAACTTCCCGGTCTGTTCCCGGACCATCCACTTGGGCATTCCCGCGAGCGATGGCGCACCGAGGGCTGGATTGCCCGCCCCCTCCTCTCCGTGACACGCCGCACACACGGTGGCATAGACGGCCTCCGGTTCGATGTCCTCGAACGACGCCGGGATCTCCACCTCGGCCACCTGCGTCGCTTCGGCGGGAGTTTCCCTTTCCCCCTTCTCGCGCGATTCACCACCGCAGCCGGCGCACCAACACGCCATCGTGATGGCCGCAATCGCCTGCACGAACGCCCTAGGGTGCGGCCACACCGGCCGCTGCGGTGACGGGGCGCATGAGATTCTTGTAGGTTTCGACATCGATCAGGAACACGTCGGGTGAAGAATCCAGTTTTCCGAAATAGAGATACTCGGTCGCCTTGGCGAACGCGAGTCGATAGTCGACCCGGCTCGACTCCCCCGTCGCGCGGTCGAGTTCGTTCACGCCGATCGTGATTGACGACGCCTCGTTCTCCAGCGCCTCATAGGCGGTGGCCAGGGACAGATACCAGTCCGCCGCCACGAGCGAGGCGAGTCGGTCGCGCAGACTGCGGGCGAGGGCCACATCGAGTATGGGCCTGATGTCGACGCCACCTCGTTCCGCCTCCCACTCATCCCGGGTGTAGTCGTAGGTGAGCGAGAGAGTCTCGCGCTCGGGAATCTTCTTCTCCCGGACGATCGATTCGACGTGGTAGGCGTTGAGCGAGAGGACCTGCAACGACCGCCACTTGATCGGATGCGTCGCAAAGAGGCCCACGAAACTCGGGTCGAGTTCGTAGACCGACGGCTCGCCCTCGAAACTCGCGAAGAGCCGTTGCTCGTCGCCCGCCTTCCAGCCGAGGTTCAGTTGCTGAAGCACCCGCTGCGGTTCGCCCGGATTGCCCCGCTCGTCCGTCACGCCCGGATACTCGATCTCGAATGTCACCCGGCGCGACGGCGGCGCGAGTCCGAACGCGGCGAGGCCCTCGCCAGACTCGGAGACGAAATCGAGAATGGCGGTTCCGTTGACTCCCTCGACGAGCCGCGTCACGGCAGGAAGATGCGCCGGCTCCAACTGATCGTTCACCCGCACGCTCCAGCGCGTTCCCTGCGCTTCCGGCACGGCGCGGAGGTGAACGAGCGGATCACTGCTGCGACTCTCAATCGTGATCGACCGGAGAAACTGTATCGGAATCCGGGCGAGGCCTCGATCCCTCCAGGCGGCCGCATCGGCCACCAGGGTGTCCAGGACGGACGACCGGACCCGGTAGGTGAAGGGACGATCGGAAATCCGTGCCTCGAGCACCGGTGGACCGAAATGGTCGGGATCTTTCGGCAACTCGCGGAGGTAGAGAGTGACCGGCTCTTCCACACCGACCACCCGCAATCTCACCACGACAGCGTTGTCGGGCAAGGGGTCCGGGACCGGCGCCTCCTCACCGGCCGCGGCGATCACGTCCTCGATCCGCAGACCGGCCAGGGTCGCGAGCAGATCGTCCATCTTCTCTTCGTCGGCCCAGGCCTGGATCGGGCGGGCCACCGACCAGTCCCGCAAAGGGGGTGTGACCCGGCGTCCGAGCGCGACCTCGTTCTCACCGTCCCGAATCGACAACTCCACGATGCGATTCGGCGGAGCGGCAACCAGCCTCCGGTCGCGGAGAGCCTCGACTGCATTCTCGAGAAAGCGCCGCGGATTCCCTTCCACCACCCGTATCGCCTGTTCCCTCCCGCCGGGAACAAGGGCGTAGAGGGAATCCTCCCGGGGCGCCGGGCCTCCGAGCACGATCTCCCGCTCTGTCTTCCCGGCCACGGTCAGGCGAATCGCGTTTTCCTCATCCAATCCCAGCTGCTCGATATCCCATCTCTGGTCGTTCTTCCACTCGGACTCCGGAATCGAATCGATCACCGCGAGATGGTTCAGTTGATCGAGAAGCCCCTCGACCAGGGTCCGGTCGGCCCGGTCCGTCACCGGACCAGTGAGAAACCAGAGCCCCCCTCGCACCTGCAGGACCGTCTCGTCACCATTCCTCTCCACCGTGATGCGGTTCACCTCCTTCTCATCGAATCGGACCAGGACGTTCGCCTGTTCGGCCGCGCGCTTCCCGGTGTCGGGAGCCCTGTCGACCACGGCGATCGCGACGCCGAGTCCGGCGACGCAGATTCCCTGTGCGATGGTGGTGGCCAGTTTCATATTTCGATCAGGCGCGTCTGCGAAACCACACGAAACCGCCGGCGATCAGGGCCGCCAGGGGCATCATGAAAATCATCAGAGATTGCAGGAAGCCGAAATCGGCGGGCGAGATATCGAGGGTAAAGGTGGTCGGTCTCCGCGGAGAGATACCCATCAGTTCCTCGCGACCGATCGTCCAGTTCAACGACGCCATGAGAAAGTCGGCCCCCACTTTCGCGGTGTTCCCTCTCGGGTCGATCAAGTCCGGGTTGCCGACGACGACCAGCCGGGAACTCCCCTTTTCGAGGCTCGGATCGGCGGGCTCGCCGCGTTCCACGGAAGCGGCCACGAAGACGGGGTCGGGTCTCCCGTGATCGAAGTCCGGATTGTAACCCACATCCGCCGCCTGGTAATCCGCCTCGCCCCAGAATCCGTCTGCGGCGAGCATGAGAGGAAATGGACGAATGTTCTCGGACAGGAGGAGGTCATCCCCGTATTGGACCCCCAGCGATTGGGTCATCCCGGTCAGTCGCAGGGTCATCGCCGGCAGGTCCCGGGTCGGCCCATCACCCGGCATCAGGGTCACCGGCACATCGGTCGCCTTCCTCGCCGCCACTCCCGGTATGCTCACCACGCTGAGGACCCGGTCGTCCCGGGGCGCGACACCGTGTTCCCTGAGGAAGGCGGCCAGGTTCGGCGCCTCGGCCGAGGGATCGAGCAGGATCACCAGCCCTCCCTTCTTCCGGATCCAGAAATCCCGAACCAGGTCGACCTCCCGCGAAGTGAGATCCTCGCTGTTTCCCGGGAGGATGAGGGCGTCGGCGTCGAGAGGAATCGCGGTGGCGCCCTCCAGGCTGAAACTTTCGAGGCGGGCGTTCTGGGCATTCGTCAACGGCTGCAATTGTTCCGCGATCCGGGAGATCTCGTCGAATCGCCGGTCACCCGTAAGAAGATAGATCTTCCGCTGTTGCTGTTCGGTGACCTCGAGGAGTGCGGCCGTGAGCACTTCTTCCCCGCGAAATTCCACCACCCGCCCGCCAGCGGCGTTGTCGCGCGTCACGAATTCGTCCGCCGCCAGCGTTTTGACCCTTCCACTGTCCGACAGGATCACGATCTGGTCCCGATTGAACGAGAGACCGTGCCGATCCTTCAGGTCGGCGATTCTTTCGCGGCTCCGGCTCAGGTCGAGGTATTCGCTCGTCACGAAATCACCGCCGACCCGGTCATACTCCGAGACGAGTCCCTTCACGTCGGAATACAGCTCCGAGGTCTCGAGAAAGGCCATCACGATGTTCACCTTGGACGTCAGCGTGCCGAGATACCCGGACGTCGTTTCCGACAGGGTGAACTTGCGATTCTGGGACAGGTCCACCGTCTGGTAGCGTCGGCAACTCAGGTAGTTCACCTGCAGAAAAATGACGGTCGCGAGCACGACCTGCAGCGCGACGTGGCCGGCGATCCGGAGGCGGTGCTTCTCGTGATCGCTCACCGGCAGTCCGCTGCCGCCCCCCTGCGCAACAGGTCCGGACGGTCTCCCGGATTTCCCGGAAGTCGTCTGCCTCTTCTTTTCCCTTTTCGATCCTTTTCCCATACGTGCGCGTCGGCGGCGTCTCTTCTCTTTCCTCCCTGCCAGTCTCCTAGGCCAACCACTTTCTCGACTCCAGAACCTGGTGCGTGATCGCGAGGAGTAACACGCTGAAGCTCAGGTAATAGACCACGGGACGGCTGTCGATCAAACCCTCGGTCAGGGCATGCATGTGTTCCGTCGTCGAAAAGTAAGTCAACCCTTCCGACCAGCGGGAGCCGGGAAGCACACTGAAGTGATGAAGAAATCCGAGGAAGTAGTGAAGCATCACGCCGACGAACGTCACCATCGCGGCAATGAGCTGATTCGCGGTGAGTGCCGAGGCAAAGGTGCCGATCGCGATGTGGAACATCCCCACCAACAGCAATCCGAGTCCCGTTCCCCACAGAGCTCCCGGATGGAAGGCGGCTTCCTCGCCCGTCACGAACTGAAAGAGTGGAAAGAAGAGGAACACCGGAGCGACGATCGCAAGATAGACCACCACCGTGGCGAAATACTTCGCGAGAACCACTTCCACCGATCTCACCGGGGCGGTGAGCAGGCCCTCGAGGGTTCCCATCTTCTTCTCCTCGGCGAAAAGGCGCATCGTGATAAGCGGGAAGAGAATGAAGAACCCCATCCAGAACCAGCCCGAATCGAAGAGATTGTAGAGCAAACTGCGCGGACTCACCCGCAGTCGCATCGCATTCACCATGCTCACGAAGAGCCAGCCGTTCAGGAAACAGAACAGCGCCATCAGGACGTAGGCGAGCGGCGACAGGAAGAAGCTACGGACTTCCTTGAGAAAGAGAACGAAAAACGTGCGCATGATCGAAGGCAGGCAGGAAACTTAGGCGGCGTCACGCGGCGTGTCCTTCTCCACCGCTTCCACCGGCTGGTGCACGAGATCGACGAAGGCATCCTCGAGAGAAGCGGATCGCCTGTTGATTTCCCGCAGCTTCCACTCGTTTTTTGCGCACAAGGCGTACAGATCCTCGCGGACATCGACATCGGCTTCGGTCGAGACGACCAGACGAGTCCAGCTTCCCTCTTCCCGCTCCTCGACGATTTCCTCGACTCCCTCGACGGCCTTCACCGCCTCCCGCGCCTTCTTCGCGGGCACCCCGATCTCGAGGACCACGGACCCGGCGGCATGCATGTGCCGAATGAGATTGCCGGGTGTGTCGGAGGCCCGCAGAACGCCGCGGTCGATGATGATGACGCGCCCGCAGATCATCTCGACCTCACTGAGAATGTGCGTCGAGATGAGGATCGTGTGCCGTTCGCCGAGGTGCTGGATCAATTCTCTCGCGTGCCGGATCTGGTTGGGATCGAGCCCGTTGGTCGGCTCGTCGAGCACCAGCAACTCCGGCTTGTTCACCAGGGCATCGGCGAGTCCCACCCGCTGCCGGTAGCCCTTCGAGAGCGTTCCGATCATCTTGCGCTCCACCTCGCGGAGACTGCAGACATCCATCGCCTCTCCGACCGCATTCCGCGTCTCGCGAACGCCGACTCCCTTGAGCCGGGCCCGAAACCGGAGATATTCGTCGACTCGCATGTCGTGGTAGAGCGGCACATTCTCGGGCATGTAGCCGACCCGGCGCCGCACCTCGATCGACTCCTCGTAGATGTCGTACCCCGCCACCTTCGCGGTGCCCCCGGTCGCGGAGAGAAAACAGGTCAGCATGCGGAGAGTCGTGCTCTTCCCGGCTCCGTTCGGACCGAGAAAACCGACGATCTCCCCTTTCCCGACGTCGAATGAAATCGAATCGACCGCGGTTCGCCCGGCATAGCGCTTGGTGAGATGGCGTGCTTCGATCATCAGTGGAGTTCTCGCGACGAGGGCATACCGGCCGTCGTCGATGGGGGCTCAGGATGTAGGCCCTTTCCCGGCGTTTGTCGATCTCAATCGAGATGCTCGATGTCCATCTGCGGACGCACCTCGACCATCTCGGCATCGATCCGGTGAATCCACACGCTCTGCACGAGCCCGAGAAGAAACAAGGTGATCACGACGAAGGTGCCTCCGTAGCTGATGAGGGGAAGCGGAATACCCGTGATCGGCATGATGAGCAGGTTCATCCCGACGTTCTGGTAGACGTGGGCGAAGATCAGGCCGACCACTCCGACGACGAGCAGCCGCCCCATCATGTCGCGACTGTAGAAGGCCACGAAGATGCACTGCAGGAGCAGGAGGACGAATCCCCCCAGCATCATGAGGGCACCCCGAAACCCGTGCTCCTCGGCCAGGACCGGAAAGATGAAGTCGTTGATGGCGGTATCCGGTGAAATGAATCCCTGGTTGTTGACCGTCTCCGGGTTCTTGAACCCCTTGCCCGCCCAACCACCGCTTCCGATCGCGAGCAGGTTGTTGTAGGCGCTGTATGCCTCGCCGAGGATGTTCACCTTCTTCCCCTGCAACATCTCGAGCTGCACCGTGATCCGCTTCTTCTGGTAGTCCTTCAGGCCGAAGAAAAACGCGAAAGGCAGCAGCATCGTGACGACGAGAACGATCACCGCCATGTAGCGGAACGGGATGTTTCCGATCAGGATCATGGCCCCGTAGACGGGAACCCAGACGATTGCGGAGCCGAAGTCTCCCTGGATCAGCACGAAGGCGAACGGGATACCCGCGATGATCCCCGTGACGAACAACCGGATGAAGGGGTTGCGCAGGACGGGATGGAGCTTGTGCAGGGTGCTGAGAGAGAGGGCGAGCAGGACGATGCCACCGGCAATCGCAATCTGCGAGGGCTGAATCAGCACGGGACCGAGGTCGAGCCAGGCCCGGGTCTTGTTGATCTCCGCACCGAAGAAGGTCGTGTAGATGAGGAGTCCGGTGCTGATGACGTAGAACGGAACGCCGAGAAACTTCATCCACTTGTAGTCGATCAGGGCGGCCGCGAAGAAGAAGACGAGCCCGAGCAGGATCCAGTAGACCTGGTCCCTCCACTTCGTGGCCAGTTCGGGATCCTCCCGCATCCAACAGGCGCTGTAGACCGCGAACACGCCGAAGATCAGCAGCGCCCCCATGTTGGCGAAGAGGAGCCAGTTGAGTCCGAAAAACTTGCGCAGCAGCGGAGTCATGGAGAAGCGGAAGCCTCGACAGTCGATAAACTACCACGCCCTTCAGAGCGAGCAACTGACGAGCCGCTTGGTGTAGTCGTGAGCCGGACGATTCACGACCTGATCGGTCGCCCCGGTCTCCAGGAGTCGGCCGCGGTGCAGGACCCCCAGGTTCTCGCTCATGTGGTGCGCCACCGCGAGATCGTCGGTGGAGAGCAGGACCGTGAGCCCCCGCTTCTCCCGCAGGTCGGAGAGACGGTTGAGCACCTCGGCCTGCTCCACCGCGTCCAATCCCTGTGACGGGTTGTGACACAGGAGAAACTCCGGTTCGGGCAGCATCGCCCGCGCCATGGCCGCGAGTTGGCGCTCCACCGCGTCCATCTCCACGGGAAACATGTAGCGAAGCGTCTCCGGGAGATCGAGATCGACCATGACCTGCTCGATTCTACCATGGATCTCGTCCTCACCCGCCTTCGGATGCCAGGCCCGGACCGCCTCGCGAAAGAATGAATCGAGAGTCGTCCCCTGTGCGAACTGCCCGAACCCATCGGGAAAGATCGCCTGCATCCACTTGCGGACCGGACGAAACTTGCGCGCCGGCAGCAGCGTGATGTTGATGTTGTCGAAGACGATCCGGCCCGAGGAAACCTCGGCGAGCCGCAGGATCGCGAACGCCAACCGAAATTTGCCGGATTCCTCTTCACCGACCACCGAGAAGCACTGCCCCTTGTCGATCGAAAAGGTCACGTCATCCAGCACCTTCTCCCCGGACTCGTCACTGCGGAACCACCGACGCCGAACCGGGTCGCGTTGCATCGAAACGTTTTCCACCGAGAGCAATGCCATGAAGCCTGAAGATGACCGATTGTTCGCCCCTGACGCCCGGCGCAGACACGACGAGGGAAGTGCTTGCGCCCCGGAATCGATTCGGGAACGTTCTCTATTCCACCCAACCTGCCAAAATCGCCTGGCGGATGAAACTGTTTTTCGCTCCCGTTTTCCTTTTCCTCTTCTCGGTTTTCTGCGCCACCTCCTGCTCCAGCCGGAGTGCACCGGAGCGGCGCATCGAGAAGTATCCGGGGTTGTACGGTCAACTTTCGTCGGAACACCGGGATCTCGTCTACCGGGGCGAGGTGGCCGAGGGAATGAGTCAGGATGCCGTATTCCTCGCCTGGGGGCGACCCGACATCGTTCGGTCCGGTAGCCGCGAGGGACGCGCCTCGGAGCACTGGGCCTATGTCGAGAACGCACCGGCGCCCCGGTCGACGATCAATGTCGGGGTGGGCACCGGCTATTCGCCCTTCTACGGGCGTTTCGGGGTGCACCCGCGATTCGGCTACGCCACCGGAGTCGGCTGGGACATCGGCACGGGGGCCGACTTCGTCAACAAGGTGGTGCGCACCGTGGAGTTCTCCAACGGACGAGTCGTCGCCTGGGAGCGACACTACTGAGACGCTCCGGGAGGAACCGGCACGAATGGAAGATCGCTTCGGACACCAGATCAGCTACCTCCGCGTCTCGATCACGGACCGGTGCAACGAGCGCTGCCAGTACTGCCTCCCCGACGAACAACAGGAGTGGCTCCCCCGCGCCGAGATCCTGAGCTACGAGGAAGTCCTCCGCGTCATTCGCGTGGGAGCCGGGCTCGGCATTTCGAAGATCCGTGTCACCGGCGGCGAACCCCTGACCCGGCGAAATGTTCTCTGGTTCTTCGAGCAGCTGGCGGAAATCCCCGGCATTCGGGACATCGGCGTATCGAGCAACGGCACCCTGCTGGCCAAGCCCCCTCCCGGGGGAGAAGCCGTGACCTTCGCATCCGCCCTCGCCGACCGGGGCGTGCGGAGCGTGAACGTCTCGCTCGACACCCTCGACCGCGAGGAATATGCCCGCATCACCGGGCGGGACTGGCTCGAGGACGCCATCTCGGGAATCGATGCGGCCCGCTCCGCCGGCATCGAGAGGATCAAGGTCAACACCGTCCTGATGCGGAACCGGAACGAGCACGAACTATGGGACATGGTTCGCTTCGCCGGCGAGAGGGATCTTCTCCTGCGTTTCATCGAGCTGATGCCGGTGAGCACCACCCACGTCCTCACCGAAGAGAATTTCCTTCCGGCCGGGGAAGCGAAGAAGCTGATCGAGTTCCGCCTCGGGAAGCTCGTGCCACGGACCGACTTTCGGACGAATGGGCCGGCGAGCTACTACCAGGTTCCCGGGTCGAGCCAGCTCATCGGCTTCATCGGGGCGATGACGAACCTTCACTTCTGCGAGACCTGCAACAAGCTCCGCCTCACCTGCGAGGGGAAGCTACGGCCCTGCCTCGGCAGCCACCTCGAGTTCGACATGCGTGAGGTCATTCGCCATCCCGAGATGACGGATGACGATGTGGCGCGCTTTTTCCGGGAAGTCGTCGCCCGGAAGCCGGAGCAGCATGAATTCCGGGACAACTACCAGCCGGGCCGGCGCATGATCGCGATCGGTGGCTGATCCCGGAGGTCCGGTCGCCTTGCGCTCACTCCCCGCCCCAGACTCTCTTCTCCCAATTCTCGATCTTCTCCGAATCCGCCTCGCCGTCGAAGACGAGGTAGCGAAAACGAGACACGTAGGGCGTGCCGGGCTCGATCGTGAATGGCTCCTCGACCATGGGCGCGAAGACGAAATAGGGCATCGAGGGATGGAGCCGCACCCACTGGGGAGCGCGGAAGTTCCGCTCGTCTCCGATCACCGCAAACCCGGCCTTTTCGCCATCGACCGGTCCCGTCATCGCCACCCACCGGGGACGGCTGTGATTTCCGTTCCCCCGATTCAATCCCTCGCTCGTCAGCATCGCGGCGGGAGGGGTCGCCTCTTTCGACTCCGCCACCCACTCGTTCGATCCCCGGATCGCCATTCCCCCGTAGTGATATTTCTTCACCCTGAGCGGTTTCTCACCTTTCATGTGCTGGGTCGCCTCGATCTCGAAGGCGAAAACCTCGTCCCCGGCGTCGTGGGCCGTGACCGTCCACGTCTCGGTCAGGACCGGTTTCGGGCCGCCGGGAGCCTTCAGGTCCTCCCAGAGGTGCTCGACGGTGAATCCGCACTCCGTTTCTCCGTGGAAGACACTGTCGGGAATGCGCCGCTGGAACGACACCCGCCCCTTCTCCTGAGCCTGGTTCCAGAACTCCGGATCCCTTCCCTCGAATCCGGTCTTCGTCCAGGCGAAGAACAGACCATGCTGGTGCTTGTGGTCGGGCGAATAGTCACCCGTCACGGTCTTTCCGGACGGCGAGTAGAGCGGATGGATGTAACCGCTCCGCGTGAAATGGGGCTCATTCTTCGCGGCATCGGCCGTCGGCTCCATGTTGTACTGCAGGATCGTCCGGTCGCCTCGCATCATGAAGATGCGCCCGTCCCGCGATTCGATCCGCATCAGGGGATCGGCGGCGAACACTGTCGACATCGGCAGCAGAAGACTGGCGGCAAGAAGAATGCGGGAGGTCATGGTCTCAGGGTGGATACGGGCGCCGGGCAGGTCAATCCTCTTGCGCAACGCAATCACACCCCACACCATTCGTCATGGCCGATTCCTCTGGCGAACCTCGTCTCAGTCACATACACCCGGATGGCAGCGCCTCGATGGTCGACGTGGGAGAAAAACCCGTGGTCCGGCGCGAGGCGGTGGCCTCGTCGTTCATCACCCTCCAGTCCACCACGATCGGACTCATCACCGACGGCCAGGCTCCCAAGGGCGACGTCCTCGCCGTGGCCCGCGTGGCGGGGATCCAGGCGGCCAAGCAGACCGCACAACTGATTCCACTCTGTCATCCTCTCCCCGTCACGAAGATCGCGATCGACTTCGCGATCGAGCCGACCGGCATCGAGACCGTGGCGACCGTCCGGACCGACGCCAAGACCGGAGTCGAGATGGAGGCGTTGACCGCGGCGAGCGTGGCCGCCCTCACGATCTACGACATGGTCAAGGCGGTCGACAAGTCGATGGAGATCCGGCAGGTCAGGCTCCGGCACAAGGAGAAAACCCCGGTCCCCCCATCCTGATCGACTCCCTGGGAATCGATCGTGGCACCGCGCTCACGAACGAGGCGGCCGGCGCGATGACGACAACGCGATCGAACGATTCGAGGGGAATGGGCCCTCGTGCTTCGTCTGTGCCTCGTCTGGGCGACCCACTCGCGTCAGGACCAGGCGACCGCCTCCTGCCGCGACTGGCCGAGACCATCGATCCCCAGTTCGATGACGTCTCCCGGGCGGATGAACTGCGGAGGATCGAAACCGAGCCCGACCCCTGCCGGCGTTCCCGTCGAAATGATGTCCCCCGGCTCCAGGGTCATGAACTGGCTCAGGTAGCTCACGAGGTGCGCGATGCCGAAGATCAGGTTGGACGTGTTGCCATCCTGCTTGGTCTCACCATTCACCTGGAGCCACATCCGGCAATTGTCGATGTCGGGGATCTCGTCCCTGGTGGCGACGAATGGCCCGATCGGCGCAAAAGTGTCGCAGCTCTTTCCCTTCACCCACTGGCCGCCGCGCTCCAGCTGGAAGGCACGCTCGCTGTAATCGTTGTGCAGCACGTATCCGGCGACGTGGTCGAGCGCGACGTCCTCGTCGACGTAGCTCGCCTTCTTTCCGATCACGACACCCAACTCGACTTCCCAGTCCGTCTTCTCGCTACCGCGCGGGATCACGACAGGGTCGTTCGGACCGCAGATCGCGCTGGTCGCCTTGAAGAAGATGATCGGCTCCGCGGGAGGCTCCATGCCCGACTCCTTGGCGTGATCCGAGAAATTCAAACCGATGCAGACCAGCTTGCCCGGACGCGCCACCGCCGGTCCGAGCCGGGATCCGTCTTCCAACCTCGGAGCCCCCGCCGCGTTGCCGGACACCCAGTCCCGGAGCCGGTCGAGATGGGAGGGCTCGGAAAAGAACGCGGCGTCCCAATCCATTCCGAATCCCGACGCATCGATGCGAGAGCCGTCGTCGAGTTGCAAACCCGGCTTCTCGATGCCGGCCGGACCAAAGCGAAGAAGTTTCATCGCTGGCGACGCTAGAGGGTTCTCACCCGCGCGTCAACTGCGTCGGAATTGCCTGTAGCCGGGACGTCACCCTTGCATCCTCCTCCCCCGGATCGACCCGCAAGGGACGCCAGTGATCGCGACTGAAATAATCCTCGCCCACCTTCGCCGGGTTGCCCGCCGAGAAATAGAGATGCTCGCGATCGAAGAGTTGTTCCGGCTTGTAGTAGGCTGAAGCGTCCTCCACCGGTACCAGGGCGGTATGATCCAGCTCGCCCGCCAGGGTGGACTCGAGGACGTATTGGGTGCCTTCCACGTTCACCACGCACCAGGCGTGCTGCCCGATGTTGCCGTTCCAGCCGATCGCGACCCGGGATTCGAATCCCGCGCTCATCAACGCGTCCGCCAGCAGAATCGACGTGTCCTCGCAATCCCCCGCCTTCTCCGTCCAGGTTTCCACCGGGGTTTTCCAGGCCTCCCGCGTGTCGTCCTTCCGCTGGTCGGCCTCGTAGCGGCACCGCGACGCGATCTGTTGCCAGATCGCCAGCACCCTCTCTTCGCCCGATTGCGCACCGGACACGATCGATTGATCGGGAACGGAGAAACCCGAGAAGAACGCGTTCGCCCGTCTCATCCTGCCCCGCGAATCCGATGCCAACACGTCGAAGGGGCTCTCACAGTCCGGGCAGGAGAGGATCAGCGTCCTCGACCGGCGATCGAGCGAAAGGGCGTGAGTCGAATCGCAGTGCGGACAGTGGTTGTAGAACCGCCCACCCGTGCGGTTTGCGAGGGCGAGCGAAAAACGCGGGATGCGGCGCGCCATCACCCCGAGCGCCGTGTAGCGCCGCCCCTTCCGCACCACCGCCGTGGCCAGGATATCGAAGTCGGGATTCGCCACGGCCTCCCAGAGCCGGAGCGAAGCGATCAGGTCCTCACGCGAACGTCCCGTCACGAGATTGGCCGCAAGATACTGCGCCCCGGGAAACTCCTCCTGCAGAGCATCGAAGACGCGCTCCAGATCCAGCGACGCCGGGTGCGACTCGGAGTCCAGCAGGTCCACGACGAAAGCCTGCACCTCCTCGTCGACGCGAACCGAGGAAAGTCCGTGCGGAAGCCGCCCCTCGTTGATCTCGAGCAGGAAATCCGAGCGGAACCCCCGCTGATACGCGGGCGTGACGGGATCGGCGGGGCGAAAGAGAGCCGCGATGTCGAATCCGGCGACGCTGGGAACGGCGCCGGACATCATCGCGATTCCGCCAGCCATCAGCGCTCCGAAAAGCGTGAATAGTCTCACCATACAGGTCGGGTCGTGTTTGTGCCGTTTCGGTTATGGAAATTATAACCGTAAACGATCTCCGAGCCAACCCTATTTCTTTCCGCACCGACATTCACCCAAAATCTCAATCCAGCAGCGCGGAATTGGAAGATATTCTCAGAATTGCAACGCGGGACAAGGAAATCGGATCATCCCGGCTGGTTCCGCATGAAGTCTGCGGTCTGTGAGAAAAACGTGTCGAGCATGTCCCGAACAGGGCCCGTCACGGAGCACTCGTCGAGCGCCTCGCCCATCATCATCAGCCACCGGTCCCGCTCCTTCTCGCCGATTGCGAAAGGGATGTGCCGCATCCTCAGGCGAGGGTGTCCCCGCTCCCGAATGTAGCGATCCGGTCCACCGAAGCGGAAAACGAGAAAATCCCGCAACCTCTCTTCCGACCCCTGCCAGTCGTTCGCCGGATACATCGGCCCGACCAGATCGTCACTCCTGACCCTCCGGTAGAAGGCGGAGACGAAAGCCGCGATCCCCTCCTCCCCGAGTTCGTCCATCACCTGCCGCTCTTCCATGCAACGAGGGTGCCATACTTTGCCGTTTCGACAAGAATGCGTCGCCCCGGTCCCCCTCTCCGGAGAGTTGCGACGCTCGCACGATCGCCTACCCTGATTTTTTTTGCGAATTGCCCGATCTGTTCGGATAGTCATCGAAACGTCCGGAATCGACCTGTATGAAAATCGCCACTGTCCTCACCGCCACCCTTCTCCTCGCCACCCTGTCCGCCGAGGCGGCGAACGATGAACGCAAGTTGTTCGAGGAGGCCGTGGTTCCCATCCTTTCCGCCAAGTGTGTCTCCTGCCATGGAGAGGACCGCGACAAGGGGGACCTGCGGCTGGACACCTTCGATTTCATCATGAAGGGCGGATCCGAGGGACCGGCCGTCGTCGCCGGCAACCTGGCCGACAGCACTCTGCACCAGCGCATCGTCCTTCCCCTCGACGATTCCGACAAGATGCCCCCGGAAGACGAGCCTCAGCTCACCGAGCACGAGCTTGCTCTGCTCAATTTCTGGGTCGAATCCGGAGCCAAGAAGGGAGTCACCGTTGCAGCGCTCAAACCCAACGAGGCGGCATCGAAGAGTATCGCCGCCGTCTTCGCGAACCTGCCCGAGATGCCGGCTGAAGAGAAGGAGGCCGAGGCCGAAAAGCTCACCTTTACCCCTGAGCAGCTCGAGATGGGAAAGAAGACGATCGGACGAGTCGAGGAAGCCGGCGCATCGCTGATGGCGATCGCCCAGGATACCCCGGCTCTCCGCTTCAGCGCCCTCAACGTCGCGAAGGAATATGGTGACAAGGATCTCGATCTGCTCGCCCCCGTGGTGGAGCAGGTGCGCTGGGTGGATCTCGCCCGCACCCAGGTCACCGACAAGGGACTGGCCCACGTCGGGAAGATGAAGAACCTCACCCGGCTTCACCTGGAGAACACCGGAGTCGGCGACGCCGGGATCGAACATCTCAAGAACCTCGACCAGCTCGAATACCTCAACCTCTACGGCACCAAGGTGAGCGACGCCGGTCTCATGAAGCTGGCTGGTCTCAAGAACTTGAAGAAGGTATTCGTCTGGCAGAGCGAGGTAACCGATGCCGGTGCCGCGAAACTGGCCGCCGCGATCCCCGGGGTGGACATCAATACCGGTTGGAAGGAACCCGCCAAACCAGCCGCCGCTACCGGGGACAAGAAGGTTGCCGCTGCTGCTGCGGCCCCTGCTCCCGCACCGAAAAAGGAGGAGAAGAAGCCTACCCCTCCACCGCCCGCCCCGAAGAAGGAGGAAAAGAAGCCCACCCCTCCACCGCCGGCTCCGAAGAAGGCGGAGACGAAACCCGCCCCGGCGAAGCCTGCCGAGGGATCACTCGACAAGGCCCTCACGCAGTTAAAGGCGGCGACCGAGGAGGTGAAGAAGCAGCACGATGCAGCGAAGGCATCGTTCGACAAGGCACAGAAAGCGGCCGCCGAAGCCAATGCGAAAGCACAGGCGGCCAAGGCGCAGTTCGAGAAATCGCAGCGGGTCGTCACCCACGCGACCAAGGCGATCGAGGAACTGGGCAAGGCTGTCGCCGAATCCAAGAAGTGAGACTGGATCCGCTCAGGCGGACAGCTGACTCTTCATTTCCGCGATCGAGTCGGCGAGCCTCTCCATCTCCTCTCGAGAGGCTCGCAGTGACTCCCGCAACTCCCCCATGTTCGGAAGGGTGTCCTTCCCTCCGGCATCGGGGTGTTCCGTGATCCCCGACCGCGCGTGCTTCCGCCGCGTTCGCTTTCCGTGTGCCGCCTCACCAGCCGCGATCGAATCGGCGATGCGGTCCAGTTGCTCCACCACTCGACCCTTGAGGTCGATCGCATTCCGCAGCAACGCCCCCTCCAGCACCCGCAACTGGAATTCCATGCGCGCGATGCGCTCCTGTCCGGCCGAATCCTGCACCGGGTTCTCTTCCGGAGGGCCGAGGTCTCTCATGGTTTACTGAATTTTACCATAATATTCATATCCCTAAACTTCTTTTTTGGGCTTCTCAATCTTGCCGGGCGGCTGCCTTGACTTCTCCGGTTTCCCGCGCAAGCTGCCCGCAAACCGACCTCCGTCTCCCACCTCACACGCATTCGCCCCATCATGAGAATTGCCTTCCTTACCGCCGGCGGAATCGCCCCCTGCCTCTCCGCCTCGATCGGAGGATTGATCGAGCAATACAACCGCCTCGCGCCCGATGCCGACCTGATGGGCTATCTGAACGGCTACCAGGGCCTTCTCACGGGTAAGAACTACCACTTTCCGCAATCGGTGCGGGACCAGGCCGAGGTGTTCTACAATTTCGGAGGAAGCCCGATCGGCAACAGCCGTGTCAAGCTCACCAACATCGAGGACTGCGTGAAGCGCGGACTCGTCCAGGAGGGAGAAAACCCACTCGAAGTCGCGGCGCGGCGTCTCCAGGACGACAAGATCGACATCCTTCACACGATCGGCGGCGACGACACCAACTCCACCGCCGCCGACCTGGCTCACTACCTGCAGGAAAACGGCTACGATCTCACCGTGGTCGGCCTTCCGAAGACGATCGACAACGATGTCTTCCCCATCGCGCAGACGCTCGGCGCCTGGACCGCCGCCCACCAGAGCGCTCGTTTCTTCCGCAACGTCGCGAACGAGAATACGACAAGCTCCCGGCAGCTCATCATTCACGAGGTGATGGGGCGCAACTGCGGCTGGCTGACGGCGCGTGCCGCCTACGAATACCACGAGAGTCTCCACCGCTACGACTGGCTGCCCGACGCCCTGCTGCACCAGTTGCGCTGGGATGTCGATGCAGCCTGGATTCCGGAACTCGAGATCGATCTCGATGCGGAGGTCGAGCGTCTCCACCGCATGATGGATGAGCACGACAGCGTCAACCTCTTCATCAGCGAGGGTGCCGGCGTCGATGTGATCGTTCACGAGAAGGAGTCGAAGGGCGAGACGGTCGCCAAGGATGCCTTCGGTCACTACCGCCTCGACGACGTCAATGTCGGCAAGTGGTTCGGAGAACAGCTCAAGGAGAAGCTGGGAGCAGAGAAGGTCCTCGTACAGAAGAGCGGCTATTTCGCCCGCAGTGCGGCACCCAACGACGACGACCTCGACCTGATCAAGGCGAGTTGCGCCCAGGCGGCGAAGTCCGCGCTCGAGAAGGTCAGCGGCGTGGCCGGACTCGACGAGGACCAGGGAGGACAGATGCGAACGATCGAGTTTCCCCGGATCAAGGGAGGAAAGCCCTTCGACACGGACGAGGAGTGGTTCAACAAGCTTCTCGGCGAGATCGGCCAGCCCAAGGGCCAGCCCGCCACGGTGAATCACTGACGAACTCGCCCTCTTCCCTCTCGCTCCCGGGTCCCTCCTTCCGGCTCCCGGAGAACACGCCCTTCTCGTCGCCCTCTGCCTGCCAAGGGCTCCGTGAGTTGACAGGTCCGAAGCGACGGTTACAGTTGCGCCGCTCTCGCGACCGGAGCGTCGCCGTTGCCTTTTCCCGCCACCGTCACTCGAGTGCCGGCATCGGTCCGGACGGCGTCACCATCTCGCGCGGGCCACCAACAACCGGATCCAATCCCACCTACCGCAATGGCAACCAAGAAAACCGCAAAGAAGGCCGCAAAGAAATCCCCGGGCCGCACGAGCAAGATGGTCTACTTCTTCGGAGGAGGCAAGGCCGACGGCAAAGGCACCCAGAAAGCACTTCTCGGGGGCAAGGGCGCCAACCTCGCCGAAATGGCCCGCATCGGCCTTCCCGTTCCCGCCGGCTTCACCATCACGACCGAAGTCTGCACCCACTACTACGACAACGGTCGGAAGTGGCCCGCGGATCTGCAGGGACAGGTCGAAAAGAACATCGCCAAGATGGAGAAGGTGATGGGAAAGAAGTTCGGTGACCTCGACAACCCCCTGCTTCTCTCCGTCCGCTCCGGCGCCCGCGAGTCGATGCCGGGCATGATGGACACCATCCTCAACCTCGGCATCAACGACAAGGTGGTCGCCGCACTCGCCGCGAAGACCGGCAACGACCGCTTTGCGTGGGACAGCTATCGCCGTTTCCTGCACATGTATGGCGATGTGGTCATGGGAGTCGAGCAGCTCGACGCCGAGCACCACGACCCCTTCGAAATCGTCCTCGACGACATCAAGGAAGAAGCCGGAGTCACTCTCGACAACGAACTGTCCGCCGACCAACTCCAGGAGGTGGTCGCGCGCTACAAGACCCTGATCAAGGAGCGCACCGGGAAGAACTTTCCGCAGAAGCCGATGGACCAGCTCAAGGGCGCCATCAACGCGGTCTTCTCCTCCTGGCAGAACGACCGCGCGAAGGTCTACCGCCAGAAGTACGGCATTCCCGCCGAGTGGGGCACCGCGGTCAACGTGCAGGCGATGGTCTTCGGAAACACCGGCAGCGAATCCGGCACGGGCGTCGCTTTCACCCGTGACCCCGCCACCGGAGAAAATGTCTTCTACGGCGAATACCTCGTCGATGCCCAGGGCGAGGACGTCGTCGCCGGCGTGCGGACGCCGAAGCAGGTGGCCGAGATGGCCAAGGATCTGCCCAAGTCACACAAGGAACTCCTCAAGGTCCGCCAGATTCTCGAGAAGCACTTCCGCGACGTCCAGGACATCGAGTTCACGATCGAGGAAGGCACCCTCTGGATGCTCCAGACCCGGAACGGGAAGCGGACCGGTTTCGCCGCGGTCAACATCGCGGTCGACATGGTCAACGAAAAACTCATCTCCAAGGAGGAAGCGATCCTGCGCATCCCTGCCGACGACTTGAGTCACCTCCTCTCGCCCGTCTTCGACGCCGCGGCCGAGAAGAAGGCCGAGGTGATCGGCACCGGCCTCCCCGCCGGACCGGGCGCCGCGACCGGCAAGATCTACTTCACCGCCGAAGAGGCCGTTGCCGCGGCCGCCAAGGGTGAGAAGGTCGTTCTCGTTCGCCGCGCCACTTCACCCGAGGATCTCCGGGGCATGATCGCGGCGGAGGGCATCCTCACGACCGAAGGCGGAGCGTCCTCGCATGCCGCTCTCGTCGCTCGCCAGATGGGCAAGATCTGTGTCTGCGGAGCTCACGGAATGAAGATCGACTATGCCAAGAAGACCATCACCGGAAGCGGCACCACCCTCAACGAGGGAGACTTCCTCTCCATCAATGGATTCGTCGGCAGCATCTACGCAGGGGAGATTCCCACCGCACCGTCGCAGGTCATCCAGGCGCTCCTCGAGGGCAAGGCCGCCGCGAAGAAGAGCGACACCTACCAGAAGTACGACCAGCTCATGAAGTGGGCCGATCAGTATCGCAAGCTTGGTGTCCGGACGAACTCCGATTCCCCGGCCCAGGTGAAGAACGCCATCGCATTCGGTGCCGAGGGAATCGGCCTGACGCGGACCGAGCACATGTTCTTCGAGGGAGACCGCATCGATGCCGTTCGCGAGATGATTCTCGCGGAGGACGACGAGGGACGCGCCGGCGCCCTCGCCAAGCTGCTCCCCTACCAGCAGTCCGACTTCGAGGGCATCTTCGAGGCGCTGGAGGGACGTCCCGCCACGATCCGCCTTCTCGATCCCCCGCTGCACGAGTTCATCGGCACGATGACCCCGGATCAGATCAAGGACCTGGCCGGCAAACTGGGTGTCACCGCCTCCTTCATCGAGCGCCGGATCGAGGAACTGCACGAGGAAAACCCGATGCTCGGTCATCGCGGTTGCCGACTCGGAATCGTCTACCCGGAGATCACGAAGATGCAGGCCACCGCGATTCTCGAGGCCGCCGTCGCGGTGCAGAAGAAGAAGGTGAAGGTGCAGCCCGAGATCATGGTGCCGCTGGTCGGATACGCCCGTGAGCTCGAGTTGCAGAAGGCCGTCATCGACGAGGCCGCCGCCGAGGTCCGCGAGAAGCACGGCCTCAAGGCGAGCCAGTTGAAGTACCAGGTCGGAACCATGATCGAGATCCCGCGTGCCGCTCTCACCGCGAACGAGGTGGCCGAGCACGCCGACTTCTTCAGCTTCGGCACGAACGATCTCACCCAGACCTGTCTCGGTCTCAGCCGAGACGACTCCAGCTCCTTCCTCCCCGCCTACCAGGAAGCGGAGATCGTGAGCACCAACCCCTTCGCGCAGCTCGACCAGACCGGTGTCGGTCAACTGGTCGAGATCGGCGTCGAGCGGGGACGCGACACCAAGGAGAAGCTCAAGGTCGGCATCTGTGGCGAACACGGCGGCGACCCGTCGTCGGTGAAGTTCTGCCACCGCACGGGTTTGAACTACGTCAGCTGCAGCCCCTTCCGCATCTCGATCGCACGACTCGCCGCGGCCCAGGCCGTTCTCGAGGAAGGCGGCGGATCCAAGAAGAAGAAGCCGGCACGCCGGAAGTGAACCGGTTCACACCTCGACAACTTCACGTGGAAAGGCGGCCCGCACGGGCCGCCTTTTTTCTTTCCCTCCACTCTCGGAGAGGCGACGTCGAGAAAGATGCCTGAGGTGACCGAGATCGTCCATCATCATTCCCGGGATCAGTGGCGGATGTGGCTCGAGGCGAACCATGCCGTCAAAACCGAGTTGTGGGTTCTCCGCTATCGTCAGGGCATCGCCAAGCCCTGCATCGACTACCAGGCTCTGGTCGAGCAGTGCCTCTGCTTCGGCTGGATTGACAGCGTGATCAAGAAGCGCGACGAGGAGTGTACCGTCCAGCGAGTATCTCCCCGCAGGAAAAAGGGCAGCTTTCTGTCCGAGCTGAATCGCCAGAGAGTGTGGAAACTGGATCGGCTGGGACGGATGACGGAAGCCGGCTGGATCCCGATTCGCGACCAGGTGGGCTCACCCGATGCCCCGGTCGAAATCCCGGGCTGGATCGAGACGGAGCTCAAACACGATCCCGAGGTATGGACAACATTTGCCTCGTTCCCCCGCTTCTATCGCCGGCTCAAGATCGGATGGATCACCGAAGCGCGAGGGGCGAGGCGCCGCCCCGAGGCCGAAAAGCGACTCGCCTACCCCATCAAGATGACGGCGCAGGGCAGGCAATACGGAGAACAACCCCTGATCGACTGGGAGTAGCCGGTACCGAGGAGAAACTCACGCCGCCTCGCCCGTCGCAACCCGGAAGCCGTAGTCCAGCTCCTCGGGGAGGTCGCAGATCGCCTCCACCTCCGCGAAGAGCTCATCGAATTTGTCCACGAAGAGATCTCCAATCAGGAGGTCGGTGAGCACGGGACGCAGCGAGGGATTCCGCTTGATCAACTTCCCGAAATTGAAGTCGGGATGGTAGAACGCGTAGACCACCTTCCGCATCCGCTCGATGGCCTCACACACCTCCCGGCCGTAGGAGGAGAATCGCTCCGCACTCGTGTCCTCAGCGGACAGGGCGGCGTCCACAGCATCCGCCGCCAGTGCACCGCTCTTCAGGGCGAGGAAAACACCCGAGGAAAACACCGGATCGAGGAAGGCGAAAGCGTCTCCCGCCAGGATGGCCCCATCGGCCGCACAGTACTGGGACCGATAGCTGTATTCCCCCGTCACCCAATACTGACCCACCTGTTTGCCCGGTTCGAGGTGTTCGCGGATCCATGCGTTCTCGGCGATTTCCCGCTGAAAAATCTCCGCCGGATCCCGGGTGTCCCGATAGAGGTAGTCGCGGTCCGCCACCACTCCCACGCTGACACGATTGTCGCGCATCGGGATATACCAGAACCATCCCTTCTCGGGGATATAGGCAACCGTCGTCGACCCGGCATCAAGACCCGGATCGCGCATTGCGCCCTCGTAGTAGGTCCAGATCGCAATCTTGTCGAGCTTGGGGTCCCGGTTCCTCCACTTCGACTTGCTTGCGATCACGCAGTCCCGTCCCGATGCGTCCACCGTCACCGGCGCGAAAAAATCTTCCCGGTCCCCTTCGGCGTTTTCGGCCGTCACCCCGATCACCCGTGCCGAGTCGTCGCGGAGAACAGATACCACCTTGTGCCGATCTCGCACGTCGGCGCCACACTCCCGGGCCCGGTCCACCAACATCTGATCGAAAACCTGGCGCTCCACCTGCCACGTCACCGCCGATGGGTCATCGCTGTGTTCGAAAAAGTAGAAGGGCTTCGAGATGCGCCCGTCGGTGGAGACGAACTGGACGCTGTGCTTCTGCTGGAACCCGACCTGGTCCATCTGGTGCACGACACCAAGACGGTCGAGAATCTGGTAGCAGAACGGCATCATCGACTCGCCCACGTGATACCGGGGAAAGGCTTCCTTCTCCAGAACCAGGACGCGCCGCCCTTTCTCCGCCAGCAGAGTCGCCGTAGTCGTTCCGGCAGGACCTGCTCCAATCACGATCGTATCCCAGGATTGATTGTCCATTTTGAATGAGTCTCCTATCGAGTTACGTGCCCGACCCACCGCTCGGACTCGGTGCTCCTCGGGAGAATCTCGACGATATCGGCGATCACCATGCCGTCGCTGTCGAGGAGCTGGTTGCATCGTCCGTAGAGGCTTTCTCCCACGTCCTGGCGCAGCGCGTCGGCGATCCATTCATCGGCTGGCACCGAAAAGAAACGCGTCGGATTTCCGTGGTGGTCGACCGCGTAGTCGGCAAGAATTCCCCCGAGCGGCGTCTTCCCCGCGACGACCTCCTCGCGGACTGATTCGGTGAGAGGAACGAGATGGATCCCGATCGCCCCGAAGAGCACGGGCACATCCGACGCCGCGGCGTGCAGGGTCACGAGCCGCAGGAGATAATCCTCGTTCGCCTCCCTCCGATGCACCTCGAGGTAGAGCTTGGAATGATGGAATGCCGCCAGGGTCGGCGTCATGTCGTTGTGGTGCACGAGGAGGGACCGGTAGGGATACGGAACCTCACGCCCCTCACAGAACCGGAAGTCGGGAAGGGCTCGCCCCTCCTTCTCGTAAAAGAAGTGGAACGGCAACAACCGGTGAAGAGCTTCCGCCAGAGCACCCTCGTTGCCTTCCGGCTCAGGTGTAGCGTGCATCGCGATGGTGATCGAGGAAGAAACCGTGGAGAAGCCGGTCCACCTGCAGCATTCCCTCGCGGGTCAGGACGATTTCCTCTTCCTCGAGCCGAAGAAAGCCGTCCTTCTCCAATTCCTCGAGATAGGATCCATACCGCGCCCGCACATCTTCGCCGTATTTCTCCCGGAAGTAATCGAATCGATTGCGGCCGAGCTTGAGCTGCAGGACGAACTCCCGGATGAAGCGTTCTTCCGGATCGGTGGGATAGGCCCGGAAAATCGGGAACTTCCCCGCCTCGAGTTCGCTCATGTAGGGTCCCACATCCGCCTGGTTCTGGTAATGGATCCCGCCGAAGTGGCCGAAACTCGCCACTCCCGCCGAGAGAAGATCCGCCCCCTGCCAGAGACTGTCGCGGTAGACGAACTTCGTCTTCTCGGGATTCTTCACCACCGTGTAGGCACTGTTCACGGTGTAGCCGGCCTCCTCGAAACGGTCGAAGGCCCAACTCACCCAGTTGCGTTTCGTCGACCAGTTCGCGACCGGCGCGGTGACCTGACCCGCCTCCCTCATCTCCTTGTAGATCGTGGTATTGTAGGGAATCTCCATCTGGTAGATGGTGACGCAGTCCGGCTCATTCTCGATCGCCGTCTCGACGCACCGCTCCCAGTTTTCCGGCGTCTCGTCCATCATCCCGGCAATGAGGTCGATGTTGAGTTGATCGAAACCGAGCTGCTTCGCGAAATTCATCGCCCGAAAGGCCTCCTTCGACCGGTGGGCCCGCCCGTTCACCTCGAGGATGTGGTCGTCGAAGTTTTCGATCCCGAGGCTGAGACGCGTCACCCCGATCTCACGGATCGCCTCCAGTTTCTTCTCCGTCAGCGTTCCCGGCTCCGCCTCGAAGGCCACCTCCTCGGCCTCGTCCCACGGGAAGTATTCCTTCATCCGGTCGGTAAGGTGCTGCAACTGGCTGACCGAGAGATAGCTCGGCGTGCCTCCCCCGAAGTAGACGAAGCGCGGCTTTCTGCCCGCGAGGTAGGGCTTCTGCGCGTAGCGCGAGAACTCCTCGATGCCGGCATCGAGGTAGGAGTTGATCTCCCCGGCGTTCTTGTCGGTGTAGACCCGGAAGTAGCAGAAGTGACAGCGCTTGCGGCAGAACGGGATGTGAAAGTAGACCCCGAGATCGGTGTCTGCCGGAGTGGGCTGGTCGAGGACGTCGAGCAGCGCCGGAACGTGATCCGGCTGCCAGAACGAGAATGGCGGGTAGTTCGAGACGAAGTAATTCCCCACCTCGGTCTGGTCCTCGTCCGTGTCGAGAGGAACCGCCAGTTTCCTCACCCTTTCCCGTACTGCTTCCGTCGATTGCGCCATGATCAAATCCTTTCTCCGTCACGTTCCGGCGACCGGCCGGCCGATGCGGTTCACTTGCGGAAACCATACACCACGCCATCTTCGCCGCAAACCACCAATACCCCGCGCGACAACGCGGGCGACGCCTTGATCTGCGCCCCGATCTCGAACTGCCACAGCTCGGAGCCATCGGCGGCATCGATCGCGTAGAGTCGTCCGTCCATTCCCGCCTGGTAAAGGACGCCCCCCGACAGGACCGGAGAACTGTCGAGCGAGCGGCGCGCGAGAAACGCCCACTCCTCTTCGCCCGTCACTCGGTCGTAGGCGACGAGCCGCTTGTCGGGACCCGCCACGAACAGGCGTTCTCTTCCCACCGCGGGCGAGGCGAGGAATTCGAGCCCCGTCTTCGTCTCCCAGGCGACTTCACCACTCGCGATGTCGATCGCCCGGATGTCTCCGCCATTGTCCGCCACGTAGCAGATTCCGTCGCGCACCGCGGAGGTGTTGGCGACATAGGAGCCGATCTCCACCTCGCGCGACGCCCCCTCGCCGGAGGCCGAGATCACGTGAAGAAGACCGTCGCAACCGCCGAAGACGATGAAGTCCCCGCCCTCCGTCTCCGCGATCGCCGGAGTCGCCACGATGTAGTTCGCCGTCTCGTGCTTCGTCAGCACCTCGCCTGTCTCCGCATCGAGTCCGTAGAGAAAGTAGTCGTGACTCCCGATGAAGACGCGCCCGCCGTCGTCGACCTCCAGGACATTGACCCCGCCCTCGATCTTTCCTTCCGTCTCGAAACGCCACTTCTCTTCACCCGTTTCCGCGTCGAGGGCATAGACGAAGCCGTAGTTGTCGCCGAAGAAAACCGTTCCGGCTCGGACCGCACCGGGCGCCGTGACCGATCCCTCGGCCTCGAATTCCCAGAGCAGCGAACCATCCTCGGCAGAGAGCGCGACGAACGCCCCCAGCTGCGTCCCGACAAAGACCACACCGTTCGCGATCACCGGACTCGCCTCGAAAGGGGGGCGACGCTTGCCCTCGTCGACCGGAATCTCCCAGCTCCAGGCCAACTCGAGCGGAGGGACCAGCTCCTCCCGGCTCTCGCCGTGCATGCCGGCGTTGCCCCGGAAAAGGGGCCAGTCCTCCATCACGGTCTCGCCCGCGGCACCGGAATCGCCGGCTTCGACCGTCTCGTCCTGGTTGCAACCTGTCACGAGGAGGCCGAACCCGGCAAGCAGAGAGAGAAGAGCGGCTGGGGCAAACTCCGCATGAAAATCGCGTCTCATCCGTTTATAGTCCATGAAGGTAAGCAAGCCCGCAAATGCCGCTTCGCGTGAAACGAAACACGCGGGGGCATGACGCTTACCGATCGGTTCTCCGATTTTCCCCTGCCCCCGTCCCGCCCGTGATGAAAGCGCCCCTGCTCCTCTTCCTGCTCGCCGGCCTCGCCGCACCGCTCTTCCTCACCGCCCAGGAGGGGACCGGCGGGACGACGAACCCGTCGTGGATGAGAAATCTCACCCGGGACCCGCCCGGTCCCTACGCCGAGTTGCGACCCGTTCTGCTCGAATACAACCTGACCTGGAAGAACACGGTCAAGGCGGGCGAAATGGCGGTGAAAATCGTCCCGGCTCCGAACGAGCGAATCTACCTGGGCAACGCCAGCGGAAAGAGCACCGGCCTCGCGCGCGCCCTCTTCCCCTACGACTTCAAGGCGGTCTCCCGGGTCAGCGCGGGCTCGCTCCGGCCCACCGTCTTCGCGATGAACGAGGAGCAACGCAAGTCGCGATCCAGCTACGAGATCCAGTTCACGACGGACCGGACCCTCTTCCAGACGACGAAGCAGAACACGGAGAAGCCCGGATCGAAACCGGTCACCCGCAAGACAGGTTTCGATCACGACTTCACCCAGGACCTCATGAGTGCCGTCTTCTATCTCCGCAGTCAGCCGCTCAAGCAGGGCGACAAGGTATCCCTCGTCGTCGCGCCCCAGAATCGCGCCTACCTCACCCAGGCACGGGTCGCGGGACGCGAGAAGCGCCGCGTGAGGGGCAAGAGCTATTCGACGATCAAGCTCGACCTCGGGATCGCGAAGATCGACGACGATCTCTCGCTGAAACCCTACTCCAAGGTCGACAGCGCCACCGTCTGGATCACCGACGACGCCTATCGCCTTCCGCTCGAGATGCAGGCCGACATCTTCATCGGTTTCGTCTCCGCCCGCCTCACCGGGCGCCGCTGGCTCGGGCCGTGAGGCGCCGCCCGCCTCTCACTCCGCCGAGAGCAACTCGGGAAACACCTCCCGCAGGTCCACCACGTCTCCCGTCTCCGGCTGGAGGGCGAGAAGCTCCGCAAACAACTGGCGGGCGCGTTCCCGGTTTCCCGCATACACGTCGTTCACCTCGAGCGGATCCTCGGCGACGTGGAAGAGCTGGATCTTCGGCACCTTCGTGTAGAGGAGAAGCTTCCACCCGTCACGGATCACGCAACGCTGGCTCTTCAGGTAGCCGCCGTAGATCGACTCATAGCCATCCGATTCGCCCTCCCAGACCGGCTTGAGCGACCGGAACTGCACGTGGCCGGGAATCTCCGCACCGGCGAGTTCGAGCGAGGTGGGCATCACGTCCTGGAGGTAGACCGGCGCCGGGGTGGAGGCTCCCGGTTCGATGCCCGGCCCCACCGCGATCATCGGCACCCGCATGCTGTGATCGTAGAGGTTCTGTTTCCCGACGAGCCCGTGTTGCCCGACGGCCAGACCGTGATCCGCCGTGAAGAAGATGTAGGTATTCTCCGCCTCGCCCGATCCCTCCAGTGCGTCGAGAATCAATCCCATCTGCTCGTCCATGTGGGTGATGATCGCGAAGTACTCCTGCAGGTGAACGCGAATCGCATTCTTCGTGCGGGGGAAGGGCGCCAGCTTCTCGTCACGAAGCGTCCGCGGATTGTCGATCTCCTCGTTGTAGGGATACTCGGCCAGGAAATTCGCGGGCACCTCGATGCGGTCGAGCGGGTAGCGATCGACGAACTCCTTCGGAGCCTGGCGCGGATCGTGCGGCGCATTGAAGGCGATATACATGAAGAACGGCTTCTCGCTCTTCTCCGCCGCCTCGAGAAAATGCAGCGTGTCATCCTTGACCACCTCGCTCCAGTGCGTTCCCCCCTCCCAGAATCCCCCGAACCTCGGATCGTAGGGACTCCACGGATCCGGCTGACCGTCGACCGGGCGATTGTAGCCTGCCTCCGTCTGTTTCGGCATGCCGCCACGCACGTTGCGCACGTTCTGGAAGATCACCTCGGGATTCGCTCTCACGTGCCACTTGCCGGTGAAGTAGGTGTCGTAGCCGGCCTGGCCCATCAGCTGGGACCACATCAATCCGCGCGTCTCGAAGTTCTCGGCGGCCTTCGGCTTGCCCCTTCCCCCGAATTCGTTCGCCAACTTCTCCGCCTTCCAGACGAAGGCGCCGGTGTTCAGCATGTGCCGGCTCGCGACGCACACCGCCCCGCTCCAGCTCCCCATGTTGTAGCAGTGGGTAAAGGTCATTCCCCGCTCCACGAGCCGGTCGAGATGCGGTGTATCGACGTCCTTCAGACCGTAGGCACCGATCGTGTCGAAGCACTGGTCGTCGGCGAACAGGAAGAGAATATTCGGCCGCTCTTCAGCCCGGAGCGGCAGGCATCCTAACACACAAACTAAACCACTGAGAAGGAGTCGTCGCGTCATGTGTTCTTGTTAACGTTCCACGATCGAGGTGTAAAGCGGGCTCGAGCCGCGATCCCGCCGGTCTGTACGGGCCTTCTCCGAATTGCAAATTAAATCTTGCCCTTAATCAGAAACCGTTGATACTTAGCCTCGGTTAACAAACCACAACTGAAAACTGCACCTATCTCCATCCATGAGCAAACTGGACGAACTGATCGAAAAATACGCCGCCGACCTCGAGGGCGCCGGCGAGAAAGTGGACGCGAAATTTCTCCGCGCCGTCGCCAAATCCTGCGGACCCGCCATCTACCGCAAGGATTCCTCCCTGGTGGCACTCTCGGATCCGAAGGAGGTCGAGCGCGTGAAGAAGAATTTCCTCATGGGCAAGCTCGGTCTCAAGGATACGCCGAAGCTCGACGAGGGCATCAAGGCGGTGAAGGGAGTCTACAAGAAGCGCAGCAAGTTCCGCGTGGTGTTCTACTACCTCCTCGCGAAGCACTTCAAGAAGCGCGCCGCTCTCATGCCGAAAGACTGAAGCGACAAGCACGACAACCACGAGTTTGTAAGACCCCCTCGCCGGTTTGAGCCGGGAGGGGGTTTTTCTTTGTCCGGATCGATGGATTCGTTCTCGAATCCGGCATCCCCGTGTAGGCCCGAGCGTGAGCGAGGGCTCCGGACGCAACCCGCACGCTCTCCACACCGCACGCCTCGCTCACGCTCGGCGCTACTTCCCCTTCTCGTCCACGCTGTAGGCCCGAGCGTGAGCGAGGGCTCCGGCCGCAACCCGCGCGCTCTCCACACACCGCACGCCTCGCTCACGCTCGGCGCTACTTCCCCTTCTCGTCCACGCTGTAGGCCCGAGCGTGAGCGAGGGCTCCG
>Ga0180430_10000707_pt1 | contig 35536 bp, 26 predicted proteins | sample SS_ome_9_FD_132999 | JGI IMG/M metagenome (GOLD analysis project Ga0180430, IMG submission 132999) | Hypersaline lake sediment archaeal communities from the Salton Sea, California, USA - SS_1_S_2 metaG | ecosystem: Environmental > Aquatic > Non-marine Saline and Alkaline > Hypersaline >...
ACAACTTCCTTCCTACATTGGATCAGGTGGATATCGGGACATAATCGTTGCGACGCCCTCCTTTTCGGCGCGACCCTGGGCCTGGCAATCATCACCCGACCTACCGGTCTGGTGTTGCTCCCGATGGTAGTCATTGGAGGAGTGCTGGCGGAGGGTAGGTCACTCAACGCCTTGAGGTCACTGGCGCCGGTGATTGCGATTGCGGCCTTGCCCCTACTCTTGACCTTCGGGCGCAATCTGGCGGTGGCCGGAGACCCGGTCCTGGTAGCCTCCCAGGGCGGCGTCAACCTCTACGTAGGCAATAACCCGGAATCAGACGGAGTCGCGGCCTGGCTTCCCGAACCGATGGGCCACAACTGGCGGATACAGCAAACCAACCTGATTGCGGAGCGCGAGCTGGGAGGCGAACTTAAGCCGGGAGAGGTTTCGTCATACTGGTTCGGGCAGGCCGGTGACTGGATCGCCAACAATCCGGGACAGTTCGCAGGTCTGTACTTGAAGAAGCTCTACTATTGGTTTGACGGGGAAGAATACTCGAACAACCGATCGCTCACCCGCAGCGTTTGGTCTCGTCTGAGTCTCCGGTATCTTCCGGTCAGCTTTGCGATTATCCTCGGGCTGGCGGCCTGCGGTGCCCTGCTGGGTTGGCGCAAACATGCCGCCGTACGCTGGCTCGTGCTGGCGGCGCTGGCCTATGCGCTCATGGCTTCGCTGTTCTTCTGCAACAGCCGCTTCAGACTGCCCATGATTCCACTCTACGCGGCTCTGGCCGGACTCGGCATGACCATTGTGATAAGAGAGATCGCCGATAGGCCAATCAGGCTTATCGTGCCGCTCGTTATCGGCATCGGTGTCTTCTTTGCCTCATATCTACCGGTAGTCAGTCCGCCCGCGAATCGTGGAAATACCGACGCTACCTCGCAAGGCCTTCATGCCTTCAGAATGGGCGACTTTGAACAAGCTCGCCTTTTCTTTGAGTCCGCCCACAGAAGCGACTCGACCTTCCCGGAGACCAACTTGAACCTGGGGGCTGTCCATCTTCGTCTGGGTAACGCCGATACCGCCCGTCATTACTTCGCTCAGGAAGTGTCCTTACATCCCAAGAGATGGCGCGGCTTCACCAACATGGCTTCGTTGGCCCTACTGTCGGAACAGTACGATGTGGCCTTCTTCCACGGAAGTCGAGCGGTCCGCATGGCTCCCTTCGACGTGACCGCCGCCAAAGTGCTAGTAAGAGCCGCTTCCAGCGTCGATTACATTGATTCCGATAGTCTTTACAACCTTTGCCAAAGCGTGGCCGAAGGTACTGGCAACGATCTCTCGTTGTTAAACATGTCGGCCACTATTCTGGACACACGTGACGACACTCACAACGCCACCAGGCTGCTGGAATATGCCCTCCTCGCGTCCCCCTTCCCTATTGAAAACGACGATGGTGCCTTTGAACAGGTCTTTCCGAATTCCCGGGAGAATCGTCGCATTGAGTTGGCCCAGGTGTGGTACCAGTTGGGATTCTTTGCCGGCAAGAGCGGCGACCTGGAGAGATCGGTAGAATGCTCCAGGAAGGCCTTAGAGCGCGATCCTGAGCTTCAAGCCGCCTATGTCAATCTATCTACGGCTCTAAGGGCGTTAGGCCGTCAGGCCGAAGCTGACTCGGTTGCGGCTGCCGCCACGGCTCGCTTCTCCCCTTCCAGATAGCTGATCTTGGTTTGCCCCAAAGAAGAAGCGGGATCGGAGTTCCGATCCCGCTTCAGTACTTAGCTAATCAAAGGACAGCACTATGGTTGCTGTTACTCGTCCCTTTGTTCGGCCTCACGACGGCGAACGTTCTCGCGAGCATCGTCGATCGTGATCCTGACCGGAGCACCCGGGTAGCGAGAGGTCATCGAACTCGACGCGCTGGCGCCGATGTCCGGATCGTACAGCCAGTTCAGGACCGAGTCCAGAACCTGCTGCATCGGTGCGTCTTCGATGCCCGGAGGCGTGAAGTTGAAATGCACCGTGCGGAACAAGCTGGTTTCCTTACGATGTCCTACCGGACGTCCCTGGAAAGCATAGCGAGGTCCCAGCGGGTGGGCCTGGCCGTACAGCGAACGGTACAGGTAGATGACTTCGGTACCAAAGGCGGTCTGGCTCCAATCGACTTCGGGCAGGGCCACGAGATTGGAATCCCAGGCCTGGAAGAAACCGGTCTTAGTCCATTCGTAACGATTGAAGAGGTTGTCCTCGGAGACGTTCAGCTCCGGCCAGCCCTCAGGAATCAACGAGATGGTGCCGTTGAAGTCGTGGAACAATCCGCTCGGCGAACACGGCGAGTTCTGCGGCTCAGGGGCCGTCCAGGCGTAGCAGACGAAGCCCATAAAGGCGGACTGCTCTACACCGAAGTACCATGAATAATCGGCCGTCGGGAACAGATCCAAGATCGGCTCACCGCCGATACCGGTGTTCTGGACAGTCGGGCATCGCCAGGTCGCCCAGAGGTTGATACCGGCATCCACAGCCTTGTACACCGGGTCCAGTTTCGACGAACTAATAGTCGAAAGGTTGTCATTATAGAGAATGATGACCTTGTGCTTGAGCAACTCCGAAATCGGCGGACCGGTCGGCATACGGTCGACATAGAAGTAGTCCGGTGCCGATTGGAAGGTACCCAGCAGACCACTGTCGACATGGACTATGTCAGTATCAAACATCAGCTGCGTGGAGTCGCCGCCAAAGTATGGCGCCCTCAAGGCCCAGGTCTTCAGTTTACTGTGCCAGTAATTCTTTACGTTGAACTCCGTCGTATCACGGCTCTCCAGAACCGCATTCCAACGGCTCTGACGGGCGATCGAGTTGAAGTCACAGATAACAACGTCGCGCTCATAGCGAGGATCAATAATCTGGAACTCCCGATAAGCCGGTACGAGATCAGGTACGAAAGCGTCATCACGAGAACGTACCCAGAACACGAAGTTCATCAGCACCGTGGTATCGGACTGATAGGACGGATTATTGTAAGCATTCCAAAGCGTGTCACCTTCGCCAAACACCCATTTGGATTCCGGCAGATTCGTGGAATCACCAGACTCCAAAGCGATACGATTTAGCTGATTGCTGTGACCCAGGAAATCCGGATCGTCGACGCTGAATCGCATCTGGAAAGTACCGTCGGCTCCGGAGAGTGTCGTATCCGGAATGATCAGAGTATCGCAGGTCTCGACAAACTCGCCGAGGCTGTCGACATAGTCTGACTCGCAGCGGTAGAGAGTATCGCCAAGTTCCAGCACTCTTCCGTCGGCAGTCAGGAAGACCGAATCGATGAACTCGTCTCTTACAATCGTGATATCCTCGTCAGAGTACGGACCATACAGACGCCAGTGATACTGGAAGGGAGGCGGATCGGCCGGATAGTCAATCGGATCTTCGCCGAACCAACGCACTCTTACACCGGTAATAATACCACCCGGATTGACCGAGTTGATGAACGGCAGGTCGGCCTCGGCGATTCCGAAGATACCTGTTTCCGGCGGGTTGTCGTTTCTGGAGAACAGGCGGAAGGCGTAGTCGGAGCCAAGGCCCTCTTCGTCGTAGGCCTGCAGGAACACATACTGGTCAACCCAGCTGTTCACCGGATCATCCAGATCGGCCGACATGGCGATAACGTTAGATGTCTTCGGATCCGGTCCCTGCGGGTCAACGTCCAGCCTGATCCACTGATCATCAGAAATCGTGGGGGCAAACTGAGCAGCAGTCATTCCGCCCATCTCATCCACACCTGTGACATAATACTGGAAGTATGCAATCAGTCCATCGCGATCGGTGCCCACCCAGTGGACCACCGGGTTGCGCGAGAACTGCTGTCCTTCCGGCGGGATGTTTACGAAATAAACGATCGGTTTCTGATTAGCGTTCACGTCTCCGTCGAGAGTCTTGGTACAACTCCCCAGGAGGAATACCGGCACCGTAAGTGCGGTGAGCAAGAACGCAGTCAGAATGATCTTCATACCAGTTCTGTAGTCTTTGCTTGTCATTTCTTACCCATTTTCCCCTGCTAGAAAGCGAACGACATGGTGAATCGGTGTACCTGAGTCAGGATTCCGTAATCCTGATAGGCGTAGTCAACAGAGATCTCGGAATCCTCTCCAAAAGGAAGCCGCACACCACCGCCGGCCGTGAATCCGTCGACATCGTAGTTGAAGCGATGTCCCACTCTCAGGCTGAAATTCTCCTGGAAAGTGTATTCGAGACCGGTATTATATTTCTCAAGGTTGTCGGAAGGGTGCGCACCCTCAGCGGCGAATGTGACCAGGTGCTGTTCGCCCTCGATCACGTTGATCGCTCCGCCAAACTTGAAGTTAATCGGCAACGGATAGGAGTTGGAGATCATGGTCAAGTCGGGGCCGAAGTTGGTAATGGCCATACCGATCTTGAATCCCCGATGGCCGGTGTCATACAGGGTACCGACATCGACCGACCAGCCGTTGGCATTGTAGTCGTGTACGAATTCCCCAATATACTTGGCCGAAATACCGATTGAAAAACGGTCGGTCAGATAGCGACCGTAAGATACTGCAACTGCAATATCGTTCCAGCCAAAAGTTCGACCGGTACCTTCGGGATGCTCTCCGTTGGTCATGGTGTACTCAACCATCTCACCCGATGAGAGTCCGAAAGCTCCGACACCAATGACACCTCCAACTGCTTCTAAAGGCATACCGAATCCGATAAAACCGTAGTTTACATCGGCCGGCATGTCAATGTATGTAACCGCAAACTCGCGCCCCAGGAGCGAAGTCAGTCCGGCCGGATTGTAATAGATGGCCGAGACATCGTCCGAAACAGAGGTAAAAGCTTCGGCCATGCCCATAGCGCGAGCCGAAACCCCTAGCTCCAGGAACTGCGCACCGGTGGTCCCCACCTTCGCCTGCGCGCCAACGGTAGTCGGCATCAGCCACACACACAGGAGACACAAGCAGAGTGCCGCTGCTAGCGAACTGAAGCGCCGGGCCGTTGAATCGCTGCTGTAACCTTTCATGGCTTCCTCTATATCTTAGCTAAAGTACTTTTCCGAATCTAACTGTCTCATCAACTACAGGTTGAGTTCCAAACCTACTCGAATCTGGCGACCGTAATCCCAGTTGTTGGGATTCAAGTCATAAGAGGTTCCGCCCTTAATTGTCTGGTTCAGATTCTGCTGAGTGTCGGGACGTCCTGTATTGGAGTAGACGTAATCAACGTTGCGACTGTCAAATACGTTTTCGACCCACAGAATGAAACTGTAGTCGAGGCCGACGAACTTGAAGTCCTTGGTAAACCTCAGATCAAACTGCAGGGTACCCGGCATCCGCAACGAGTTGTTCTGAATGTCTTCACCCGGAACCAGTTCCAGGTTCGGGTAGGCACGACCCGGAGTAAACGGGGCGCCGGACTCGATCAGCGTCTCCAGTGCCAGCGACCAGCCGTTGAGGATCGGAAGTCCGAACAAACGAGGCTTTACGGTCGAAGGAACGAAGATCTGAACACTGGCTACTACACGGTGACGGATGTCGTTGTCCAGCGGGGACTCAGACAGCGGCTCACGCGAGAGCTCAAAGTCGGTCATGTAGTTCTCGTTGGTCTGCGAAGCCTTACCATATGCAAAGGCGTAGGTATAACTGAGCTGACCGTTGACATAACCACCGCCGCGCTTCTCGAGCGTAAGCTCGAACCCACGGGAGCGACCATAGTCAGAGTTCTGATACTGCTGATATGTCAGTCTCTCAACCGTTACCTGACGACTGTTGATCTTGTCAAACTCGTCTTTGAAGTAACCGGAGACATCGATCGAGTAGTTCTCGTTCATGGCGTATTTCACACCGAACGAGTACTGAATTGTCTTCTGATAATCGAGGTTGTAGTTACCAATCGGAATGTCCTGATCCACCGAGACGGTGTTACGACGATACATGCGCAACAACGACGGAAGCTGGAAGAAGTGGCCGTAATTGAAGTGAATCTTGGCCTTATCGGAGATAGGATAGGAGAACCCGATACGCGGCGAGAACTTGTGACGGTCACCCAGAATCACGCCGGATCCGAGGTCGTCCTGCTTGGCGATCTCAACCAGGTCATACTTATCCTGGATGAAGTAATCCCAGCGGAATCCCAGCGACGCGATCATGGAACCATACTCGAGCTTGTCACGGAAATAGACCGTACCGCGCCACGGCTGGTACTCGAACATGTCGCGAAGAGCGCCACGATCGGGGTACGGACCGCCGTCGCTACGACCGGTGTACGGATAGTACGGACGTTCGATTTCCTGGAAAGTCAGCTCTTCCCGGGTCATGGCGAAACCACCCTTGAGCTCGTGGTTGCCGAGCTGCCAGAACAGCTTCAGTTCACCGCGATAGGTGTCGGTATTACGATAGTGCCAGATGGCGTCTTCATCGTAACTGCCCGGACGCAGGAAGTTAGCGGATCCACCGCGATCATATCGCATATTGCCATTGACATCGATGTAAGGTTCGCCCACATCATACTGACTGTTGGGAACGTCAAATACGCCGTTGCCATTGCGATCGAGATACGGAATACCCGGCTGCCACTGAATCGGAGGTACATTCAGCGGGCCATCGTGACGACCGTTATGGTTCAAGTCCATGTTGTCGGGACCGGCAGAGCGGATGAACACATCCACACCGGCGTCGTAGACGTTGTTGCCGTTGATGTCCTCGAACGGCTCACCGATAATGGAGTCACCGTCGGTATACGGCTCGGGGTCACGATTATTGATAATCGGCGTACGGTCGGCATCGAGGATACCGTTGCCGTTTTGGTCATGGAGGTAATCGCCGCGATCCCAAACGCCGTTACCGTTCAGGTCAAGGAACGGCTCGCCTTCGAGATTGTCGACATATCCGTTGGAGTTGAAACGGAACTCGGAAAGGGCAAACTCGCCGCCCTGGATGTTGACGTCGACGTTGGCCTCACCTTGCGTGTAGTTCGGCAAAGTGTACTCGAAACCAAACTCCAGAGTATCGGCGAAGAGGTTGATAACCGGCTCCGGCGGATCATAGACGCCGTTGCCGTTGTAATCGTCAAAACGCTCCCAGTCTGAGTTGACTGTGAAGTCATACGGATCAAGTCCGTGACCCGGGTTGGTCGGGTCGCCCGGAGCGCGTCTCAGGCTTGTATTGGAGTAGGAGAACACGGCTTCGTAGTTCATACGCTTGGAAACCGACTGAGAGATCTCCAGCGAAGCGGACTTCCACTTGTCCGTCTGAACCGGCGCCGTGTTGGGACTGTAACGATAGTTCCAGTTGAAGTGCGTCCAGTGAACCTGGCGATCCTTATAGGAGAAGATCACCTTCATGTTCGGACGCGGGCGGAACTTGAGGTTACTCATCACGTAGTAGGCGTTCTCCTTACGCTCGGGAATATCGAGACCGAAGAAATTGAACGAACCATACTTGCGTGCGAACGGGTCGGTCTGGAACTGTTCGTATTGGTGAATGCCGTTGCTCTTCTCAACTTCCGCATAGAAGTAATAGGTGAATTCCTTGTCCTGAAGGAAGTTGATACCCAAGGCCGGGAAAACCTTGTTGAAGAGAATCGGATCGGGACCTGACAGGGTGAAACGAACATAGTCGTAGTCACGGGAGAACTCGTTGAGTTCCTTACTGCCGAGATCGTCGGTCATGTACTGCACACCGAGGCTGGTATTGTCCTTGGAACCGGTCTGCGTGGTAATCTTTACGATACCCGAGAGAGCGTTTCCGTACTCAGGATCAAATCCGTCTTTGATAACGGTGAACTCCTGAATCGAACCGGACACGAGCGACAGGTTAGCACCGGCCTGACCGAGACCACCGAGCGGGTCACCAATCGGAACACCGTCAACGATGTAGGCCACCTCACCGGCACGACCACCGCGGATGAAGATCTCACCCTGGGAGTTCTGTACCACACCGGCGACCTGCGTTAGCAGTTCTTCCACCGTGGTAACCGGCTTCGATTCGATCACTTCCTTGCTGATCGTCTGCTCGTTGGCGACGGCAAACTTGTCGATGATGTCACGGGTGCCGCGGACCACGATCTTCTCGTCCAGCTCACTGACCTTCTTGGTCAGCTTCTGGGTCACCTCGCTGGTAAGGTCAGCGTTGACCTCAACATGGGTGACTTCGATCGTAGCATAGTCAAGGTGGGAAATCTTGACCGTGTAGCTTCCCGGTTCAAGCTGGCGAATGATATAGTTACCGTCGAAGTCGGTCATGGCACCCATACTTGTGCCGACAATCTGAACCGACGCACCGATAACAGCCTCACCCGTCTCCTCATCAGTGAGCTTTCCTTTGATCTGACCTGTGGCAGCACCAAACACCATTGCTGGCACCGCCGCGAGAACCAGGAACAACAACACTGAGATGCTTACCAAATTGTTGTGCCTTGCGGGCATTACCAAACCTCCATATCCAAGCCGAGTTTTCTTCCTATTAAGCATACGCGTATCGCGGCGGTTTTTGTAGAGCCGGTGGTCTGAGTGAGGGGGATTAATCTTGTAGAATGCAACCAATTAGCGAGGACCATTTATATCATCTAACTCCTACCCAACGCACGACATCTGCGTCCAATGCTAGCGGGCGTAAAGCGTTGTGGCAAACGCCCGTCAAGCGTTCAAATTAGCTGCGTTACGAGGAGGAAGTCAAGCGGTTTTTTGACTCCATCATCTTCCTCTACGCTATGATATAGACTGATTGATCACACACCGTGTTTAAAAATATCACGACGCGAAAACGGTTGTTTTTTAAGAACTTCGCGATATTGCTGTACCACCGACAACTCGTCGGGAGGGAGTGAAATCGGCTCGATTTTGAGTCGCAAAGTATGCGCCATCGCATCGGCGAATGATCGGGAATGTAAATCGAATTCTGACAAGCCGATAGAAGCCGAATCAGGGACCTGCGAGTCCGGTTGCGGGGGCAAACTGAGGGCAGGATGATCCGAAATCCCGTGCAATTTGATCGATCCGTGCTGCAAAGAATAGCGTAAATCGTGAAAGGCCGCGGAGGCAATTGTTTTGCGACCCTCGGAGATAACTTCACTTCGAGCGTGCGATTCGAAACAGGGCGCAGAGTGAAAAGTCTCCGGTTTCGCATTCGAGGAGCTCGAGTTTGGGGCATATTCGGCTCGTTTTCCGAGCGATTCGAGGAAACTGACCAGCCCTTCCGCTACGAAATCTCCAAATGCGGCCGACTTGCCGACCAGTTGCGAGGGAACGTCTCCCTCACGGTCAACCGTGATAGAATAGGTTAGCTCCGAGGGATCGTGAAGCAGCGCTCTCCCTCCGGTCAGGCGCCGGATCGCCGGAGTGTCACCGAGACGGTCATGACTAAACGCCTTCTCGAGCTTCTGGTTTCGCCCAAATGTAATCGATCGCGCCGACCAGGTATAGAGACGCAGGTAGAGACCGCACCCCGGCCGAGCCATTAGGTACTCATCCATGGCCATGTTGAACCACGGATCACCCGCGAAGTCAGCAATGAAACCACAACGGTACATGGGAGGAAGTTAGGCATGACAGCAATCGAAAGCAATGGAAGTTGTGTAGACGTGGCTGGCGGACGTCCCCGTCTGCCACCATTCACGCTCATTGCTTGGAGTATTGGCGCACGAGGACGTACGCCAAGCACGAGAATCGGGCACCCATCAAAAAACCCGACGCAAGCGCCGGGTTGGTGTCAGTCACGATGAAAGTCTGTGTTAGTGCAGCCGATTCAAGTCGATGCCGTACTGCTTGATCTTCAGGCGTAGAGTCGACTCTGGGATATTGAGCAAGGCGGCAGCATGCTTCTTGACACCGGCCTTCTCACGAAGGGCCTTTATGATAAACCGACGTTCATGGTCAGCGAGATAGTCATAGAGAGAATACTGCTCGTTGAAAGTCGGATCGTCAAACACCGGCGTCGCGCCGTTGCCGTTGCCGTTCGATGGCGGCTGATTGGTCAAACGCGGCGAGGCAACATCGGCTTCGATGCGATTGCGATCACCGCTCAGCAGGGACATCTTGGTAACTTCGTTCTCGAGTTCACGGATATTGCCCGGCCAATCGAAGTTCATCAGCATCTGAAGAACATCCCCTGAGATCTCCTTGTTGGATTCACGAAGGAAATGCGAAACCAGCAACGGGATGTCTTCCTTGCGCTCGCGAAGCGGCGGCAGGCGGAAGTTCATCGCCGAGAGACGATAGTACAGATCCTGCCGGAAAGCACCGGCGTCCATCATCTCCTTGAGATCCTTGTTGGTAGCCGAAACGATGCGAACGTCTACCTTACGCGGAATAGTTTCGCCCAGACGAACCAGTTCCTTCTGCTCCAGAATGCGCAGCACCTTGGCCTGGATCGAAAGGGGCATATCGGCGATTTCGTCCAGGAAGAAGGTACCACCGTCGGCTTCTTCGAACAGACCGGCCTTGTCGCGATCGGCGCCCGTGAAGGCACCCCGCTTGTATCCGAAAAGCTCGGATTCAAGCAGCGATTCCGGCAGCGCCGCACAGTTCACCGAGATGAACCGTTTGTCACGACGAACCGAATTGTAGTGAATGGCGCGAGCCAGGACATCCTTGCCCGATCCGGTTTCACCTTCTATCGAAATGGAGATATTGGAGTCGATTACCTGGCGAAGTTGCGCCAACAGGGCCAACATCTCGGGGCTTTGCGTAATGATATTCGGGAAGGCCGCTTCCTCAAGAAGCTGGCTCTTGAGGCGCTGGTTGTCTTCCATCAACTTGTTCTTGACCAGCTCGGTCCACTTGAACGCCACCAGGTCGGCATAACCTACCAGGAAGTTCAGCTCGGCCTGCGAGAACGGGTTGATCCCGTTGTCTTCGGCCAGACGATCGATATACAGATAGCCTGTGGCACCATCGGAGGCCGGGAACGGCACCACGATAACGCTACACACGACCTCAGGTTGATCGCTAAACAAGCCGTTTATGAACGGATCCCGACGACAGTCAAGGATCAGTGTCGGCTTGGTCTTGGAGATTTCCTGTCCCAGGAGGTTGTTGAAACCGTCGACGAAGCGTCGCATTTGCGGCTCCGAGGTTTCGATCGAAGAGATAATCGTGTGATCTTCGGCGCCCGGGACATAGATAGTGGCCCGATTGCCGTTCACACGGCGCAGGGCGACATCAAGGATTCCCTGAATGTTCTGAGAATGGAAATCACCGTTATAGTCATCCGGAGCCACCAGGTGACCCAGGACTCTGAACTCGTTTTCTTCGGAAACAGATAGCGCCACCGCCTGCTCGGAAAGCGAACGGAGGAACTTCGAGACGCCACGGACACAGACATTCTCGCGCAAACGTTGGAAGACACGCTCGGCCCGATTCAGTCTACGGAATCCGCGCGACAGGTCACCCCACTGACAAGCAAAAACGCCGGCCTTGAAATCAGTCTGGGCCATCCAGTAGTCGAGCTTGAGACGACGGAACAAACGGCGGGCCTTGTCAAGGGTGGAGCGGACCTTTTCATAGTCGACGATTTCGGCGGCCATGAAGACATCCGCCCGTACCAAAAGTGTACGGCCCAGTTCGTAAGGATCTCCTACTTCGGTCAGAATCTCGACAGCTTGCTGGACATTATCGGCGGCAGAGGCTTGGTCACCTCTTCCCAGGAAAACACGCGCGATGACCGAGCGGGACAGCCCGATTTCGACCTTCTCACCCAGTTGCAGCGAAAGGTCTAGCGCCTTTTGCGCGAACTTCATCGCTTCGTCGTAATTGTCCAGAGCCAGTTCAGCTTCAGCCAGACGCCGGGAGGACTGGGATACCAAGGCCGACTCAGGTGCCAGAACCAAACCCTTCTGATAGGCGTCGCTCAGTATAGCTTTAGCTTTGAAATAGTCGCCCTTTTCGTAGGCCAGTTCGCCGGCGTACTCGGCATAGATGATCCGTTCACGCTTGAGATCGAGTCGGGAGATGATTTCGAGGGCGTCATCGAGAGTACGACCGGCGAGCGTGAACTGCCGACGGCGAACCTGAAGCATACCAAGCGAAAGCTTGTTCATGGCCACGGACATTTCGGCCTCGTGGGTGGCGTTTCCCTTGATGGCCTCTTGCAGGTCTTCTTCGGCTTGACTCCAGGCTCCGGTTCGGATCCTGGTACGTCCCAGGTTACCGGTCAACTGGGCTCGTTTGCGATTGTCGTCAACCACTTCGGCCAGGGCATCTTCGAGGAAGTCGGCCGCAGAGCGGTAACTACAACGAAGATAAGCAATACCGGCGAGTTGGTTGAGGGCGTCGATTTGGCCGTTGGAGTCGGCCGCACGACGATAGGCGGCTAGCGAGTCGCGGGCTCGTATCTCGGCGTTTTTGAGATCACCCAGAGAGTAGTATGCCTTTGACAAGACCAGTTGCACTCGGCCATAACGTCGATTAAATGGGAATTCGGCGAGGACACGAGCGGCGCGAAGGCCTAGCTCGATGGCTCGCTTATAGTTCCCCTTGAAACTTTGGTCCTGAGCGCGCAGGGAGTCATACAGACCTAGCTGGTGTGGCTGCCCCCTAAACCAGTCGGGTTCGACTGCCTCAAGCTCTTTTGCAGCTTGATTGAATCTTCGCTGCAGAAAGAAGTCTTCAATGACTGTAAGGCGATTGTCAAAAGCAATTTTGGGTGAGGAAAGATCCATCCAATCCCTCTTTCCAGGAAATCAACCTAATACGAAACTTACAAGGTACCGCAATCTACCTTGCCGTAGCATTACCGCCGCCCGGGTTGGACTCGGGCTGGACCGTAGTGGTCGTCGAACCAAGTATGTGGGCCTTCAGCAACTGCCAGAAGGTCTCATACCAGACCGGACCATTCGTAGGATTATCCTGATGAAGAGGGGGTGGACCTTCAATGATCACTATGCTGGTGTCGGGCTGGCCGTCACCGGCAGTTCCATTTCCACCTTCGCCCTCGTCATCGACATCCCACGGATCCTCGACCGAAAAGGCCGGTGCAGACATAATGCATACCAAGGCGAGTGCTAGCAGCAAGAGAACTGCATTTAGCGATTTGCCTTTCATGATGCCTTGCCTCCGTTAAGACTCTGTCGTCACGATACATATTGACGATCGTTCATATTAAACTATTTAAGCGTGGTAAAACGCATACTTTGCCACTTCAGAAATACCAAATTCCTATCTTTTTGTCAAGTACTATCTTACGCGGCGCAGATATTGCGCCCCTACCCTGCCGCTAGTGAGGGATGGTGTAACGCATTGCCCCTTCAGGACAAAGCTCATTGCAGCGAAAACAATGACAACAACGATCTTCGTCGATCTCGATCTTCCCATGCCTATCGAGACTGATCGCATGGACGGGACATCCCACACGGCACTTCTGACAGCGCGAGCAGGTCGAGGGGTCAAACGACTTCCCTTCTTCGAGGAAACACCGTCGTAGAGCTGAGACCGCCCTCCGGGCAGACATCCGACCAGTCGCCGATAATGATCCTGGTGCAACGGAGACGGTACACCGTCGGCCTAAATCCCCGATCCAGTTGACACAGTCGGCCCAACCGATTCCCAGGCCGGCATCGGAGGCCATCTTTAGCTCCAGAGATCTGCCTCTACCCAATAGATTGAGCAGACAAGCCTCCAATGCGACGGCATCATGCGACAGGGCCAGCAATCCTGATCGGCTTCGTTCTCCCTCCACCAGAGCGATGTTCAGGGCAGGGTTTATCAACGACACAGCGTCAACCGCGGCAGTTGCGAACGCTTTCGAGGGAGCCGAAGAAACTTTGACAAAACGACGCTGCAAACCTGGGATGAGGCCCGAGGCAGCCAGCAGCGGGCCACGGAAGGAAGGTTCGCTTTCCGGGGACACATGAGTTAGGCTGACTACAAAGTCGGATTGGAGGGCTGGTATAGGTGCTAGATGGAGGCGGGAACTGACGAATAGGGGATGTAGGTCAGCACACTCCAGACAGAGCAACGAAAACCCTACCCTGGCAGCCATTTGTGGCAGACCGAGTCGATCGTACCATTCTGTTGTCTTGCCGGAGACAAGCCCCGGAGAGTCGGCCACTACGACATGCTTGGTGCGTGTCGCAACGGTCGCGGCTACAGATTCAAGTAGCCTCAACATCGGCTTGACGGTGCCGACGCGATCAGCCATCGACGGTGTCAAATCCGGCTTGATCAGAACTCGGCTTTCAGGACCTATCCAGGGCGGCAGATCACATCCTATAGATCGACCCTTTTCCCAAGCGGACCGAATTCCTGATCGCGAACTTCCCGACGTTATGGCGGCGACGGTGGGAATCAGTTCGGCGTCCATACTGACAAGTAATACGTTCCCCGTTGCGATTCGTGTTTGCAGTCTAATTAGGATTGATTGAAGAGATTGAACAGCGTGTGTGGATCTCGTACTCGGCGCTATTTCTCTATGACCTTAGAGATAGCCTCCAGGACCATTTCAACCGAGATCCCAGTCATACACTGCATCTTCTCTTCGCCCTTCAGCGGACAGAGGTTTTTCACGCAGTGGATGCACTCGAGGTGGTCCAAGCTGATGACTTCCTTGCGGGTTGATACCGGCGAGGTCTCTGCCGGATCGTCGGCCCCCGTAAGCACTACCAGGGGAATGCCTACCGATGCCGCCAGGTGGGCCGGCCCCGAATCGTTGCCCACGAAAAACACACCCTGTGACAATACGGCCGCGGCCTCACGAAGAGAAGTCTTTCCGGCCAGGTTGACCACCTTGCGGCCTCCGGTGGCGGCGACAACCTCATCTCCTTCGGCGCGATCGGCTGCAGAACCTATCAGCATCACGTGGTAGCCCATCTCGGCCACGATTTCTTTGATCAGGGCAACGTAATTGTCTTTTCCCCAGCGGCGAGACTCTGCGACCGCTCGGAAGGCGACTACCGCATACTTGACCTCTTCCCCCACATCGTAAGCCTTGAGCAGTTCGATAGCGCGCTCGACATCCTGATCATTGATGAAGAGTTTCGGAGGCACATACGAGATACTGGCCTTGGCGCCACGGCGAAGAAGATTGAAGTAGGTTTCGCTGCGGTGGCTGGAGTTCAACGGCTCGGGCAAGGGCAACGCTTTGGTGAGCAGTAATCGTCGGCCGTCGGTCACATAGCCGATTCTCTCCCCAACTCCTCCGAGTTTGAACGCCGCCGCGGCCCCAAAGGAAGGCGGCAAGATATAGCCGATGTCATAGGAGTCGCGGGCGATGAGGTCCCGGACTCGCACCACCGATATCAGGCCATGGATATGCTTGGTCGGAATCTTGATCAACTCGTCGACCGCCGGGTTGGCATCGAACAGATCGGCTAGATACTCCGGCACCAGAACCGACAGAACGCTGCCCGGATGCGCCTCGCGGGCCTCGTTGATCATGGGCATAGCCATGAGGGTATCCCCCAGATGATTGGGGGTGCGGATGAGAACCTTAAGTGCCATTAGTTCGCTGGGTACTTGCCTTCCAGTTCAACCCGGGTCTTGAAGAAGTCCTTCATTTCCTGGTAATAACGGTCCTGCGCTTCTAAATGGGTAACTTTACTCTCCAAAAAGGTCAACATTGAAATCTGGCCGTCGTCCATACGGGAGCGAGCGATTTTCTCACGGTTCTTGGTCAAATCGACCTGGCGCTGAAGAACGCTCAGCTTCCGATGACTTACCTTGAGCTTGTTAGCCAGGTTCTCGATCTCCGCCCGGGCGGTGCGCAGGGCTGCTTCGTACTCAACCCTGGCCTGCTCCGATGCCAGCCGCGATGCCTTCACCGAAGCTGAGGAAGCTCCGCCGTCCCACAACGGATAACTGAAGTTGAGCGACACTCCCCAACGGTCGTTGTCGAGATCCCTCGAAAAATCGGGATTATTGATGTCCTCGTACCGTCCGCGGTCTAGGCCGTAGGTCACTTCGAGGGTGCCCGTGAGACCGTGACCGCCCCCGGCGAACTTGGCCGCACGTTCCTGCTTCTTGTACTCCGACTTGGCCGTCATGATGGGAGCACTGGTCTCCCAGGCCGCGACGTATCGCTCCAACAGAGCGGTGTCGAGCTGAGACGGAACCGCCGGAAGTTTCGGGGAGAACTTGGTGGCCTCGTTCTGCTCGAGAAGCGTCGCCAGCGTCTTTCGCTGATCGGATAAGCTGTTGATGGCGTCGAAATGCTCAAGTTCTGCATCCAGCTTTTTCGATTGCGACTCCAGGAGGTCGTCTTCCGAGAGTATCTCATCAGTGTTCTTGATCGAGTCAATCTCCGCCTGTAAACGGGCCGACTCGAAGGCGCTGTGCTTCACCTCAGAAGTGAGTTCGGCCTGAAGAACACCAAAGAAGGCGTCAATTACTTCGGACTTGAGCTCGGCCAAATCGGCCTGGCGTTTCAGTCGGGCCAAATCGAGGTCATCGCGTGAGTTGTGAAAGTCGTGCCGAGCCTGCGAGGGCTGCAACAACGGTTGTTTCAGCGCGAAATCGAAGGTACCAAACTCCCATTCGTCCTCAGATCGGCCATTCTGGAGCGATTCTTCCAGATCTCTCCGCGTCAAGACTGCCCGAAACTCCAGGTCGCCACCGGTTATCAGGTTCTGGTTAAGCGTGATGTCGGAGTTGAAGCTAAGACGAGTTGTTTCTCTCTCGCCTTTGGTCGCAGTACCCTGGAAGAATCCAAAATCCTTGGTCACATTGTACGACGGCAGGGCGCCGTTGATCGATATTTCAGGAAGATAGAAGTTGATCTTCTCCGCAAAGTACTGTTGCTCGGCGACTTCCAGATTTCCGTCGATTATTGAACCCCGGCTGCTCTTGTTGACGGCCATATCGATGGCTTCATCCAAACTGATATCGGTTGCCGAGACACTGCCGGCTGTCAGGAGCAAACACAGGCCAAGCAGGCGAACCAGAAAGGCCTTGAGTCTTAAATATGGTGTCATGGAATCCTCTATATCAAATTCGAAGCGAGTGCTATTCATATCTGAGGGCATCGATCACATTGAGTCGGGCGGCCTTGCGCGCCGGATACATTCCGAACACGATACCTACGGTAGCCGAGACACCTACAGCAAGGGCAATCGAGTACCAGGCTACAACCGTCGGCCAATCGGCATAGTATGCGATAACTCTCGCCAGCAACAACCCGAGCGCTACGCCAAGGGCACACCCGATCATGCAGATCAAGACGGCTTCCAGGAGGAACTGGCGCATGATATCCATCTGGGTGGCACCAACCGCGCGACGAACGCCGATTTCTCGCGTACGCTCCAGCACGGTAGCAAGCATGATGTTCATGATCCCGATTCCGCCCACCAGCAGTGAGATACCGGCAATAGCTCCCATGACAATGTTAAAGATGCGCTGAGTCTTCTGTGACTGCCGAAGTAACGACTCGGGTACCACCACCTCATAGTCCTCGACATTGTGGTGACGCCGTTCCAGGACCCGGTTGACCAGCCGACTGACGGCGGGAACGTCCTCAAGATCCCGGGCTGTAATCGTTAGCTGATCCACAGTCGGTGGATTGTAGTTGAGACCTTCCTCGTCGGAGCTGGACCGCCACCAACGTCGGCTGGATGAGCCACCGCCCAGGGTGCGGTCGAGCTTCTTGAGCGCCGTATTCAGAGGGATGTAGACATCCTCGTTGAAGTTCTTCAGTTCGAACCCTTCGACCTTGCCTCGAGCAATGTACTTGTCGGCCATCACTCCAATTACGGTAAACTCGTAGTTGGCAATTCGCACTGTCTTTCCGACTGGGTCCTCGAACGCGAACAGAGCCCGTTTGGCCTTGGCCCCGAGGACACACACCTGGGAGAAGTCTTCGTTGTCGATATCGGAGATGAATCTTCCCCGTTCTACCTCGATTGAAGAGGAGTTGACAAAGGATGAAATCGTCGACACCACTCTGACGGCGGCCTCCTCTGAGCCGTGATAGATATTGGGTACGGCCTCGAATCGTTGCGGCACCACATTGGCTACAATGTCCGTGAACTTGGCAAGGTTTTCGCCGTCCTCGAGAGATAACCCGGGCGAGCGGGCCAGGTTCTGGGCCGAACCCCGGTCCTCCACCGGTTCACGAGCGTTGACGATGACGTTGTTGATTCCCAGAATGGAAATCTGTTCCATCGCCTCCCGCTTGGCGCCTTCGCCGATGGACAACATCGAGATTACCGCCCCGACGCCAAAAATAACGCCGAGCATAGTTAGGAGCGTACGAAGTCTGTGGTCGCGCAGGGCCGCGAATGAGATCGAATAGATGCGGGCGTAGTTCATGAGCTACTTCCCGCGTCGTCGGCCGCCCCGGCCGCCACCGCCCTGTGAGCCCTGAGGACCGCCTCGTCCTTTGTTCAGCTCCGGCTCGGTAGCTTTGTCTCCGGGAAGCCCCTGCTCGTCGAGCGTGGGATCAAGCAGGCAGATTTCCTCGTCTCCCTCCAGTCCGGTCTTCACGATAACTCGTGAATCGTTGCGCCGGCCCACCTCGACTTCAACCTTCTTCTTGTTCCTGAGAAAAACAACCGGCTTGCCTTCCTTCTCGAACACCGCCTCCATTGGTACTGAGACGACATCGGGAACGCGATCGACAATGATCATGGAGGAGGCTGACATACCCGGCTTGAGATCCTCATCGTGATTGAGAATCGTGACTTCGACATCGAAGACATTGATTTCGGAGTTGTGATCCTTCTTGCGCGCCAGCGTTCCTTTGTTGGCGACCATGCCGTCGTACTCTTTTTCCGGGAAGGCATCGGCGATCACGATCACTTCCTGACCGGAGTCGACCTTGTTGGCATCCACTTCCGACACACTTGTCTTGACGATCATTTCCGATAGATCGGGAAGCTTGACCAGCCCCATTCCGGGCCAGGGCGAGTCGCCTTCCTGGACCTTACTCATACCCGACCCCTTCCAGATCTCGAGATAAACGACCAATCCGGGGATTGGCGCCATGATGGTCATCTGATCGAGTTCCTTTTGGGCCAGGTTGAGCTTGTCCTGGGTCCGTTGTACTTCGACCTCCGCTTTCTCAACATCCGCCTTGAGCTGTTCCAGCTTGGCGTTGAAGTTGAGTTCGGCCAGCTCCATTTCGAGTTTGGCTTCCTCGGCGATGCGAGGAGCGTCGTGTTTCTTTTCGAGGTAATTGCGGCGGGCCTTTTCAAGATCGAGAATCAACTGCTTCTCCTGAATCGTGTACTCTTTCTGAGCCCGTTCCAGGGCGGATTTCTTGATCTTGAGTTCGGAGTTGTTGTCGGCCACATCGGCCATTTGCTGGGTAGCATCGAAGCGGATCACCGGCTCACCTTCGGCAACAGTCGAGCCTTCCGGCGCCAGCCAGGTGATTTGCAGACCACGTACGCGCGGCGCACTAAGAGTATACGCCCGCTTGGCATCGATTGTACCGCTAGCGTTCTGCGAGATGACAAACTCACCTCTGCTTACAGCCGCTGTGGGGATCTCAAAACTAGGGGAGAATATGGCTTCAACGCCGTAATAGCCGACCAGAATCACGGCGATAACCACCGCGACATAGATGTATTTTTTCATGCGCACCCTCGGTTGAAGAGCTCTTTTTTCTTCCTCTCGACCGATCGCATGCGAGGAGATCGCAGGCGACCTTCCTTTATTACCGTATTTGGACCCGATTTGTTGCCAACCGATACATTAAATCTTCCAGCGGCGATGGGTCCACAGCCACTGTTCTGGATATTGGCGGATGCAATCCTCGAAGAACTTAGTGTAGGCCTGGGTCATTTCGACGATGTCACGCTCACCGTCTCCCGTGTTCGGGGGATAGATCGGCTTGCCGGCCATCAACACGTGGTGATCGTAGCGTTCGCGGCGACACACGAAGGGGATGATGGGGGCTCCTGAGCGCGAAGCGAATGCCGCCGGGCCTTTGGGAGTCGCGGCTGGTCGGCCGAAGAAGTCGACCGCCACTCCGGAAGGAGCGTGCTGATCGGCCAACAGCGCAATAAATCGGTTAGCCTTCAGGGCCTTGAAGACGCCTTTGAGACCTTTGTTTACGGGGATCATCCCGACTCCGATTTCACTGCGGAAGCCTTTCAAGAGCTTGTCAACCTTTTCGTTGTGCTGCACGCCGATCACGAAATCGGTCGGAAATCCACGAGTAGCGGCCCAGGCACCGAACAGCTCGAAGTTGCCATAGTGGCCCGAGACCAAAACCGCACCCTTGCCATACTCATGGGCTTCTCTCATGTAGTCGAGACCATCGTCGACCGTGACGTTGTCGATGCCGGCCTTGACAAACTCCCCCATACGGGCAAACTCGATCAGCGTCCGACCGGTGTGGCGAAAGACCTCTTTGACGACAGCGTTGATTTCGTCGTCCGAAAGGGTGTCCCCCATACTCCGCGTGAGATTCTCGAAGGCAATCCTGCGCCGCGATCCGAGAATCGAATGGGCAAACGAACCCAACCCGGCGCCGAACCGATCGGCCATTTTGAAGGACATCGCCTGAGCGACCTTGACACCCATCAGGGTGAAAATGTACTCAATCTCGTGGCTCAGCTTCGCCATGGCTCGTCTTCGTCGTCCACCTGTTCGGGGTTGTCGGGGTCACCATAGTCGAAATCGGTTGAGTGGTACTTCTCTTCTTCTTCCCACTGCTTGTAATACTGGCGGCGTCTTTTCTGGTACACGATGATACCTATGACAAAAACAACCGCTAAGGCTAACCAGAAAAACATAGTGTCTACAAATACCGCTGCAATGTTATATCGTTTAGAGAGGTGATCTTCGAAATCTCGTTGAAACTCGGCGCGCGTGGAACCGGTTGCGCCGAGCAGTGCCCGGTCGAGCGACGTCCCCGCGGCGATACTGTCGAGCATAATCCCAGGGGCTTCGCGGCCATACTGCTTGATGATAAACTCGACCGCCAGGTAACTCTGAGCATAGGCAAGGTGCGCCTTGCTTTCGTGGAAACGATTTACCTTCTCGATTTCCTCAAGCGGAATGAAATCGCCAAACACGCCGGCAATGCTCAACGCCACATAATCCGACCAGGTCCATTCGTGAGAAATGTACTGAGCGACCCCTTCGTCCATCTAACGGGGGGGCGTATAGAATCCGGATCTCTTGGACATCACCAGGTGGGCATACTCGTGGGCGGCCAGTTGCTCCAGGGACTTTCCGGTGTTGAAATGATCGGGCGATTTGATTACGATTTTCCCCTGAGCCGGCAATGCCGCCGCGGCTCCCCAGTCCGGGAACTGACCTCTTATCTGGCGGTTGAAATCACGTTGACTGTCGGCGATGTAGACTTCGGGCTTGTAGGGGAGCGTATCTCCCAGTAAATCAGCTAGTTTGGTTCGGGCGGCCATCAGGATCCTTCCAGCCCGCTGGGCGTGTTCCGGATTGGCGGCGTGGATATCGAAGTGGCCTTGCCAAACAATGTCCGGCGTAGCATCCTGGCCAAAAACCACCCCTCCCGCAAACAGCAGAATACCGATAAGGATTGCCGCCAAAAGACGAAGTCTATGCATGGCCGAAAGATATGGCTTTGAACGCAGTTCGCAAGTCAACATATGCCTCCTCTTAAGGGGTTGACTCCGGAACCGATTTCGATTACTGTTGGTTGCATCTTTGAGAAGAAAGAAACAAACTTTTCCTTTATTAGGAGACATAATGGACGTCTTTGAGTTTGCCATGCAGATGGAAACCGACGGCAAGGCTATGTACGAAGAGCACGCCGCCAAGGTCGAGATTCCGGAACTGAAACAGATTCTTCTGGAACTGGCCGCCGACGAACAGAAGCACTACAACCTCTTCAAGGCTATGAGCGAAGGCAAGACGGTTGACTATGACGAGGGCAGCAAGACCAATATCGTTGCTTCGGTCAAGAACGTCTTCCAGCAGCTGAAAGAGCAGGACAAAGACTTCACGTTCGGCTCCGATGCCCGTGAAGTTTGGGACAAGGCTCGTGACATCGAGAAGAAGTCCGAGGCTTTCTATCGTTCCAAGATGGAAGAGGTCGAGACCGACGCTCAGAAGAACGTTCTGAAGCGTATTGCTGACGAAGAGCTTCGCCACTGGCAGATGATCGAGCACGTGATTCAGTTCCTGGATCGCCCGAAGAGCTGGCTCGAAGATGCTGAGTGGAACAAGTCCGAAGAGTAGTTTCCACTACCATTCAGGTATGAAGAGGCAGTCGCACCGCGACTGCCTTTTGTTTTGGCATCATAGGTGCATTCCGCATCGCTCGCCCAGAATCCAACCAATATGCGGGCCGAAATCTCTCTTGACGAACCCCGCTAATTCATTAGTTTACTCCCCAAATACAAACATTGAGCATAATCACCACAATTCGGGAGTGTTTCTATGTCACGCTTTTCGCGACTAGTCACCGTTCTAGTGGCACTATGTCTGGCACTTGTCTTTATGATGCCCAGTGCCGAAGCTCAGTTCGGGGACTTCAAGAAGAAGGTAAAGAAGAAGATCGAGAAGAAAGCCGAAGAGGCCGTGGATGAAGCCCTCGAGGGAAAGCCGGAAGACAAGGATACGACCAAGCAAGAAGGCACCGGGCAGGGCAAAGACACTCCCAAGGCGACCGAAGCCTCTTTGGAATCATCCCAGAAACCAGGTGAGGGTGTTTGGGCCAACTACGATTTCGTCCCCGGATCTGAGGTCTTGTTCTACGACGATTTTTCCGGAGACCCGATCGGTGACTTCCCCATGCGACTGGAGTATTTCAAAGGCAACATGGAGGTAGCCCATTGGAAGGACGGTAACTGGGCCCGGATTCCCAAAGGGGATGCCACCTTCGAGATTCATCTGGCTGACTCTTTGCCGGAACGTTTCACTCTTGAAACACGAATGTACTTGCCGAAAGGAGCTTCAATTCGCATCTACCTTCGCGACCCGGCTGACATAACCGCCGAGGCCGCCTACGGAAACTGCCGCAACTTCTATATCAACGTATACGAGCATTGGGAAGAACACTACGTCGAGGTGCACGACAAAGATCAGGGCAAGCTGACCTCCGAGAAACAGAAGCTTGCGGACGGCACCCTCGACCTCAGGATCATGATGGTCAAGAAGTACCTGAAGGTGTACCTGAACGACACTCGGGTGGCCAACATCCCCCGGGTTGCGATCCACCGTTCCAATGTGCTTTGCTTCTTCGGGAACAATAACCAAGAACAAGAAGTGGGAATCATGATCGGCGATATTCGCGTTGCCGAAGGCGGCAAGGTGATGCTCTACGAGAAGCTGGCTGCCGACGGGCGGGTCGCCACCCGCGGTATCCTGTTCGATTCCGGCAGCGATCGCCTTCGCCCGGAATCTACCCCCACGCTCAAGCAGATGGGCATGATGCTACAGCAGTACGCGGATCTGCGTTTGCTCATTGAAGGCCATACTGATAACCAAGGCGATGACTCCTTCAATCAAGAATTGTCGGAGAAACGTGCGGCCGCCGTGAAGGCCTTCCTGGTGAGTGAGTATCAGATCGATGAGACTCGTCTGGAGTCCAAAGGATTCGGCGAAACCAAGCCGTCAGACAACAACGCCACTCCCGAAGGCCGCCAGAACAACCGGCGAGTGGAGTTGGTGAAGTTGTAGTCATACGACCCACCAGACAAAATAGACCGACAAGCCCACCCCTCACGGGGTGGGTCTCTTCTTGAGAGAAAGGACGGGTACGAATACTGACCCTCTCTAGGGTCTCAGCTCGCCTCCTTCGCCAACAACGCCGCTCCCAGGGCACCCGTGAACTGTGGGTTTTCCGGAACCTGGATTTCTCGACCGAGGCTTTCGGCCAGGAGTTCAACCGTGCACGTGTTTCTGGCGACCCCCCCGGTGAAAACGACCTCCCCCTGCGAGGCTACCCGGTTGATCATCCCGACAGCACGGCGAACCACACTGGCATGCAGCCCGCGGGCTATTTCACGACGGTTGTTTCCCTTGGCGATGAGTGAAGTTACCTCCGATTCCGCAAAGACCGTACACATGCTCGATATATCGAGTTCGTTCTCCGCCAGTAACGCCTCCCCGCCAAACTCCTCGATCTCATAGCCCAGGGTCGCGGCCATGATTTCTAGAAACTTGCCGGTACCGGCGGCGCAGCGGTCATTCATCTCGAACTTCTTTACCTTGCCATTCTCGGACAGGGAAATCGCCTTGGAATCCTGCCCCCCGATATCCAGCACCGTGCGACATTGGGGGAACAACTCGAAGACGCCGCGCGCATGGGCCTTGATTTCCGTTACGGTGGGAGCTTCAAACTCTATCTCGAACAGATTGCGGCCATAGCCAGTCGCAACGACGCGGTCGAAACTGACGCCGTTCAACAGACGCTTGGCCTCGGCCAGCGGATCGAATCCAGTATCAGTCTTGAGACGGGTCGTTGTTCGCCCGGCTTCGTCGACGACAATCAACTCGATTGTGCGGGAGCCGATATCAATTCCGGCATACGTCATAGTGTTTCCGTCCTAGCGAAGCTGCTCGACAAAGGCCTCGACCCGGGTCTTAAGTTGACCAATGTCTTCTGTGCTATAATCAGTTTCGATTCGCAGGCAGGGGATGTTCTTCTCTTCCAGGGCTTTTTCAACCGGAATCGCTTCCATAAGATACGGCTGGCAGAACTGCAGACCGTAATGAATGACCCCATCTGCTTTGTACGTCTCGGCCATCTCTTGAATGTGATTCAAACGGTCGTGATTTGGCGTGAAGATGGCACAGTCTACCTGGAAGTAGCGATCGACGATGGCATCGAGCATCTCGCCAATCGTCTCCCCGCTGGCATCGGTCAAATTGCGAGTTCCGCGTTCGCCAACACATGACTCTTCCCCCACAATCACCGCACCGGAAGTCTCCACGATCATCGGGAGTTTCCAGTTGGGCACGGCCTGAGGACAGCCGGACACCAGGATTCGAGGCGTGCGCTTGGCGAAGACGCCCTCGTCGGCATAGACCCTTCCTTCAAGTTCGTCGCAAATCTTGTTCACGGACTCCGTAAACCGGGCCGGATTGTCATAGAAGGAGACCTGGTTGGCCAGAAGCGCATCAAGACCAGAGATCGGCGGCGGGTCGGCTTTGCGCAACGAGGAAAGTCGATGTAACGCCTTGCGTTTGTCATTGACCGTAGCAATCGCTTCTTTTAGCGACTCTGCCGATATCGTTACCCCACTGAGCTTCTCGACAGACTCCTTGAAGCGAACATATTCGGCTCGAAGAAGAGCCTTGCCGTTTTCGGACTTCATCTGCGGCAGATCCATGACATAGAGATTGTCCACCAACTGGCCCAGTGTCTCGTAGGCTTTCTTCTTGCCGTCACAGGTGTTCTCGCCGACGACCATATCGGTGCTCTCAAGGTATGGGCATACCTTGCCGAGCTTGAAGCCAAACGACGATTTGATCAGCGCACAGGTATTGCGCGGCAGAACCTGCTCGACCAGATCAGTGGCAAAGTCCGCCCCTGAACAGAGACCGACCAGTGTGGAGTTGGCGGCCAGAACTATCTCCTCCGGTACGAAGACACAGTATGATCCGATGATTTTTCGACCGGCCGCTTTCTCATCGAGCAGTTCCTTGATACGCAGGCCGTGAACCTCGCTCATGACGAAATCGAAATAGCCCATCCCTTCGGGCCGATTCTTCTGCGTAAGAAACACATCCTGATAGGCCTGTCCCAAGGCTCCCAACAGTTGATCATGCGCTTCCAGATCCAGTCCCAGGTCCGCCCACATTGTTTTATAATCTTCGCTCATCTTCGTTACCTCTCTTGCCCTGTTCGCATCGCGGATTCAGTTTAGGGCTCAGCTCGATTGAAAAAGTGTCCGTGGCCGGAAGGGTCGAAAGGGACTTCGCCGGAAGCTCGTTGTAGCTCGCCCAAGCGATTGTCAGGAGATATCAGAAAGGGAATGATTTTGGCACACGGTTTCGTCTAACAAACCCGGTTAGATTGAGGAGAGTCCTCACGTGAAGCCAAAATCATAAGTCATCAAAGACCTCGTAGCGGTTCTGAGTCAAAGATTGCTCTGCATTGCGCAGGCAACAACGTGCTCGGTACGACCTATGAATACGTTATTGCGCGTCGGAGGTCAAGAAACGATTGGAGAGATATGCTCGCACCTGGTTTGTGGCTGGCGGACGTCCCCGTCTGCCAGCAAGCGCGCAACGAATGTTGGTGCACGAGGACGTACACCAACCACAGACCACATAAGAATGGCGGAACCTAAGAAGGTTCTTCATGACTGGGGTTCTACTGGGTTTCAGATGTCGAATATCAAAAGTACCAACAGTAGGGAAGAACCCGCTTCGGGTTCTGCCATCTTCTATTCCCCAAATTCACCCTCCAACCACCTTGAGTCCATAACTCGCCAATCACGCTCGTAGTAACCCTTCGCAACAAACATCTCGAACGAGGAGTGTGGCCAGCTCGCGGTACGATCCACAAACCCGTGCTTTACGGGATTGTAGTGAATGTAATCGAAATGCCGATTCAAGTCCGAGTCGTTGCGAATCAGGTGATCCCAGAACCTCCGTTGCCAAACGGTGCCAGAAGTTTGACCTCGTCGATTGAGTAGCATGTGCGCAAACGAAAGCTTGATTCGCCTCATTAGTGAAGACAAGTCCTCCTCGTCGGGCTCTAGCAGCAGGTGTATGTGATCTGGAAGTACGACCCATGCGTCCAGCCGGAATCGCCCTTTCTTATGCGCTCGTCTCATAGACTCCAAGAGCAGATCATAGTTTTGGATGAGTAACGAAGCCCTCTTATGTGTTACAGCTGTCACGAAATACGTATTGCCCGGAACATTATACCTTTTGAGGATGGACATGTTGTACGGAATGGCCAAGATGCTTGAGAAGTCAATCATATCAGAAAGGCAGAACCTAAGAAGGTTCTTCCCTACGTGAGCTTCACCAGGCTCTTGAGATGCTCGATTTCTTTGGAGGTTAGATATCGCCACTGGCCGATATCAAGGCCGTTAACATTGAGTCCGGCAAATTCCAGTCGGCGGAGACGTTGCACCTCGTGACCGACCGCAGCGCAGAGCTGCTTCACTTCGCGTTTACGACCTTCGGTGAGGAGCAGTTGTACGAGTGAGCTGCCGTTGCGAGCCTGTACTCCGACGATCTTAGCCCGGCCAACAACACCATCTTCGAGCGGAATCCCCTTTTCAATTCGCTTGCCGGCATTCTCGCCAAACTGGCCGCGAACGGTCGCCTCGTAGATCTTTTCCACCTGGAACTTGGGGTGAGTCAGCCGGTGGGCCAGCTCACCATCGTTCGTGAGGAGCAACACGCCCTCGGTGTCATAATCGAGACGTCCCACCGGATAGACACGCTGCGAAAGGTTCTTGAGACAATGCTTGACCGTGCGGCGCTTGAACGGATCACTGAGTGTAGTCAGGACCCGCCCCGGTTTGTTGAGCAGGACATAGGCGTTGCGGCCGACCGGACGAACTTCTTTGCCGTCAACAGCAACCGAATCCAACTCGGGATCAACCCGCGCACCCGGCTTCTCGACCAGTTGGCCGTTGATCGAAACTCGTTTTTCCAATATGAGATTGTCGGCGCCACGACGCGAGGTCACGCCACATTGGGAGAGGTACTTATTGATACGAATGGAGCTGTCGGTCATCTCTACGACGATCTTCTCTACTTTAGTTGTTTACGACCTTAGCCCCATGTGCATGACACAACACTATCTACTGTTCGCTCTGCGTTGCATCAACGTCAAAAACGACACCTTGCCCTGAAGTGTCAGAAGGACTGCCACCGGAATCCGACATCGGTTCACCAACTGGTTCTGATTCCACCGGCGCCACCTCTTCCTCGTCGACTGCTTGTACAATATGTACTCCTTCGGCAGGCTCCTCGGTCGGCGGATCTTGCGATTCTTCGACCGGCCGTACTTGATTCGGTGCGATTGCTATCGTGTCTTCGGCATCATTGTCGTTGGTGGTTTCTTCGTCTTCTTCCAGTTTGCTCGGATCGAATGTCCCGTCAGCGATATTCAGCTTCTCCGGTGCCGGCTCATCGCCGTTCTCAGGCGCCAGCGGCAGTTCGGTCTGATTCTGAGGCTCCTCGGCCTTGATCATCTCCTCGATTTCCGACATCTGCGGTAGATCGGTCAAGGCATTGATCCCGAAAAAGGCCAGGAAGTCGTTGGTGGTACCATACTGAAGCGGCTTACCGACCGCATCCGACCGACCTTTGATACAGACCAGTTTCTTTTCCAGGAGGTTATGAATCACGCCGTCGGAGGCAACCCCGCGGACATGCTCGACCTCGGCCTTGGTGACCGGCTGTCGATAGGCTACGATCGCCAGCGTCTCCAGAGCAGCCCGGGTCAGGCGCAGCTTGCGACGGCGGGTGAACAGTTCCTGTACGAATCCGGCAAACTCCGGTACGATATAGAACTGGTACCCTCCGGCCAGTTGCCGAATGCGAAAGGCAGCGCCTACTTCCATGTAGCGTTGGTTTAGTTCGGCGACAGCCTTGCCGATTTTGGAGGCATTGAGGTCATCGACAACAGCCGCGACCTTACGAGCCGGAAGCGGCTCGGGAGAAGACATTATAAGAGCTTCTATTACGGAACGTTTAGTTTCTAACTCCATTACTCGCTGACAGCTTGGGGTTCCTCGTTGACCACACTGGTTATCGGCTCGACTTCGGTCGGTACATCGAACTTCTCACCTCGATAGACACGGAGTTCGGAGAACGGCCGTGCCTGGGCGATGTTGATCCGACGATTGCGAGCCAACTCCAGCAGCGCTATAAAAGTACATACGGCGACAATGCGCCGAGGGATATCGTTGAACAGTTCCTGGAACGTCGCCTGGTCCTTGGCCGCCATCAGCTTCAGGACAAACTCCATGCGCTCTTCGACAGTTACCGATTCCTGGTCCACCTCGTGCACGATTTCGTCATGGCGCGCAGTCAGGACATCCTTGAAAGCGGTGATCAAATCCCAGACGGCAACATCGGGAATCTCGTCGACATACTCGGTGACATCACCCACCGGTGACGGCGGCACGTAGTTGCGCTCTTCGAGAAGCGCCCGCTCGCGAAGAATCTCACCGGCCTCTTTAAACTTCTTGTACTCGACCAGGGCCATGATCAGCTCTTCGCGGAGATCCGGTTCTTCGGTGTCCGACTCGTCGCGCGGAAGCAACAAGCGCGTCTTGATGCGAATCAAGGTCGCGGCCATCAGCACAAACTCGCCGGCAACCTCGAGATTGAGACTGCTCATCAGATCTACATAACGAAGGTACTGATTAGTTATGCGAGCAATCGGGATCTCATAGATGTCTACCTCTTCCTTGCGGATGAGATACAACAGCAAGTCGAGTGGACCGTGGAAGACCGTAAGGTCGACCCGGTAGTCGTTGCGTTCAGGATCTATGACAACGTTCATCATTTCTTCTTACCCCGATAGTTCATTTTCATAGCCGAGCGCACCTTGTCCATCACATTGCCGGCTCTTTGGCGAGCCCGGTCGCGCCCGGTAGCCAAAACATCCCAGACATAGTCGGAGTCTTTCAGCAGTTCCGCCTGACGATCACGAATTGGCGCCAGAGCGGCATTGAGGTTTTTCGAGAGCATCATCTTACAGTCAACACAGCCCAGTTCACCGGTCTTGCAAGGCGGGGCGATGTTTTCTTCCGGCTTCTCGGAGTAGATATTGTGAAGCAAATAGATTGGACATCCGTCGGGATTGCCGGGATCTCCCTTGCGCAGCTTCTTGGGATCGGTATAGAAAGTCTTAAGCCGCTTCTCGGTCTGTTTCTCGGTGTACTCGAGCGGGATGTGATTGTTGTAAGACTTCGACATCTTCCGATTGTCGGCCCCGATAATCAGCGGATACTTCTCGAACAACCCCTCGGGCTCGCTGAAAACCTTGCGATACGTATTGTTGAAACGTTTGGCCAAATCGTTGGCCAGCCAGATATGCTTTTCCTGATCCTTGCCCACCGGCACCTTGTCGGCGTTGTAGAGGCAGATATCGGCCGCCTGGAGAACCGGGTAGCCGAGGAAGCCGTACGAATCGAGCTTCTCTTTCTTCTCCGCGTAAGTAGGTAGACGCGTGAGGGTTGGTACAGTTATCAACATCGAGAAGATGAGGTGCAACTCGGAGTGCTCGGGGACCTCGGACTGGACAAATATGGCGCACTTTTCCGGATCGAGACCGGCTGACAGCCACATCACCGCCATGCGGAAAGTGTTGTCTTTTATACCCTTGGGATCCTTCCAGTCAGCCGTCAGAGCGTGCAAATCGACGATGCAGCAATACATCCAGTAGTCGTCCTGCAACTTAACCCAATTCCTGAGGGCACCCTCGAGGTTGCCGATATGCAGCGCCCCGGTAGGTTGCATGCCGCTCAGAATGGTCTCTTTGCGGGCTGGTTTGGCTCCCTTGTCGTCGGCTTTTGCCGCGCCGGACGCGGGTTTATCCTTGGTCATAGGTCCTCTTTCCCATCATCGGGGAGAACAGTACGATTCCGCCCTCAACAAATCAAATAAAAACTTATGGGGTGGGTTGGGGGAAACTGGCTGGTTTCAGCGGTAAGGGTAGTACCTGAGCCCGAACTCGACGCGAGGGCCACGCATGGTCGGGCCGGTGCGATAGCTAAGAGTTCCAAACAGATCCAACGACGAAGAGATCGGTGACTTGTGGCCCAGCCCCAACGATCAACCGCCGTAGTTGGTGAGACTGGAGGTCTGGCTAGTTTGTTCGGGCATGGGAAACCCCCGGTCGAACTCAGCGATTGTTTCTGTCCTGTCGAGCAAGTAGCCGCCCCCATGCCGCTGAAGAAGGGCAAAGACTCCGTTCCATCCGGTGTGGTACTCTAACCCAAGGCGCCACTCGATCATGTAGAGCGTAAGATCATGCTCCACTTGAACCAGGTCGAATCCCTGGCTGTCCTCAGCGGACAACAGGCGTGACCTGCCGGGCGTGGCGAATATGGTCATCGCAAAGTCGAGCTGCTTGTAGGCCGACAATCCAAATCCGATCGTGCCACCGAAGAAAGTCGTGTTATCGATTCCATAGCCGAACGGCTCGTATGATCCGGGGTATCCCAGCGGGTTCTGGATCCTCTTGGGTGGCGCACCCAAATCGAAGCTGCCGTTCTTGCCGTGAATGTCCGTTCCGTATATCCCGCCGGAGACATAGAAGTCTCGCGTGCCGGCGTGTGAAGTCATAGTTAGATTGACGACAACGATCGCCAGCAGCATCAGTATTCTACAAGCCAATCCTACCCCTTTCTCTCACGTAGACGAATCAGCGCATAAACAGGTATGGTTTCCACAGGTCGGAAATCGATACCTTGCGCTGCAAGAACGCGATCAAGCTCGGCCGGATCGGCGGCCGCTTCAGTTTCATACCGGCCTGGTCGGGAGTACGGTCACCCTTCTTGTTGTTGCACTTGCTGCAGGCACAGGCCAGGTTCTCCCAGGTATCTCCCCCGCCCATGGTCTTGGGAATCACGTGGTCGACCGTCATGGGGCCGCGAGTTGTACCGCAGTACTGGCAGCGGTGGCCATCGCGGGTGAGGATGTTTTTCCGTGTGAGCATGATGCGTTTGTAGGGAACCCGACGATACTGTCCCAGTCGCACCACCGAGGGCAACGGATAGGCGGTACTCACCGTCCTGATCTTGAGTCCGTCGGCGGTCTCGATCATTTCAGCCTTACCCTGGAACATAAGCACGATCGCCCGGCGCGCCGAACACACCGTCAGCGGCTCATAGTTCTGGTTCAGCATCAAAACTGATCTGTTAACGATTGAGGGTTCCATACTATCAGTCATACTCCCCTTCGCGCGCCTGGTTGCATTTTAGCCGGAAGAGGTGCGAGACGCGGCGCGCCGTGAAGCAGTATCCGTCGGTCAGACCTTAAAGCCCGGTATATAGCCGTCAAAGGTACGCAATTGAGAGGCGTAGTCAATTTCTTTTTGCCAACGCGGCCCGATCTCACGGTTTCCTATGAACCAAGAAAAAGGGCCGCCCTCCTAGAGGCGGCCCAAGAACCTGGCGGTACTGTCGCAGACCTCTCTACTCTCCATTCAAGTCTTTGTCGATCGAGTATTTCTTGAGCTTATCGAACAAGGTCGTGTAGTCGATCTTGAGGACCCGCGCGGCCTTGCGCTTGTTGCCGCGGACTTCTTTGAGTACGCGGATGATGGCACTGCGTTCGGCTCTGCCCTGGGCTGCGGCTCCGATCTCCTTTAGACCGGCCCCTTCGCGGAGTCGGATCTCATCGGTCCGTCGCAATCGGATCGCCAGATGGTCCGGCGTGATCTTCTTACCTTCGGCGAGAATGACGGCACGCTCGATGGTGTTCTCCAACTCGCGAACATTGCCCGGCCAGTGGTATTTTTCCAGCAGGCCGACGGCGTCTTTGGAGAGCTTCTTGAGCGGCTTGCTCATGTCGCGGCAATACTTGGCGATGAAATGGCTGCTCAGCTCGGCGACATCATCGATTCGGTCACGAAGCGGCGGAATGGAGAGTGGGAACACCGAGAGGCGATAGTACAGATCCTCACGGAACTGCTTCTGCTGGATTTGCTCCTGCAACTCCATGTTGGTGGCGGCGATCACGCGGACATCGACATCAACCGTCTTGGTCCCGCCCAATCGTTCGAAGTTTTTCTGCTGCAGAACCCGAAGGAGTTTCGCTTGGAGGGCGAAGTCCATGTCGCCGATTTCGTCGAGGAAAATCGTCCCACCATCGGCGATTTCGAACTTACCCATTTTGCGGGCATGGGCGCCGGTGAAGGCCCCCTTCTCCGAACCGAACAGCTCGTTCTCGAGAAGTTCTCTCGGGATTGCGGCGCAGTTGATCGCCACGAACGAGCGTTCCTTACGGGGCGACAGCATGTGAATAGCCCGAGCAAACAGTTCCTTGCCGGTGCCGGTTTCACCGTTGAGCAGCACCGAAGCATCGGACCCGGCCACCTTCTGCATCAGCTGGCACAGCTCGACCATCTTCTGGGTCTTGCCGATGATATTCTGGAATCCGTCCTCGGGGAAAAGCTCTTCACGAAGGAGAGTGTTCTCAGCGATGAGGCGACGATTCTCCAGAGCGCGGTTGACAAGGACACAGAGGTGTTCGGTATCAAATGGTTTGGTAAGGAAATCATAGGCGCCGCGCTTCATGGCGCTGACGGCCTCCTCGACCGTTCCGAAAGCAGTCATGACGATGACCGAGATCTCGGAGTCAACCTCTTTGACACCATCAAGCAGTTCGAGACCGTCGGTCTCCGGCATTTTGAGGTCGGTAACGACCACATCGTAGGCCTTGTTTCGAACGAGATCGAGCGCCTTGCGACCGTTCTCGGCGGAATCGACACGATGCCCCTCTTCCGACAAGGTTTCGATCAACATGTTGCGCATTGAATCCTTGTCGTCGACAACGAGTATATTGGGCATTATTTACACCTCGGATTGTAGAGCTTCCTGTCACCGCCAATCCATGGCAAGGCCTCCGTTAACTTGTATCGGCATTATGACGGCCATATCAAGGCGTAGGCGTGCTCAATCTTTTACCATTTGAGCCGCAGATCCTGCGATAAGCTACTGTTTCAGAATGGATTAGATAGACTGAGGAGTGCCCGGATACGGACTGCCGGGAAGAACTGCTGTGAGCTATGACCTACAACTCGAACGTGTGCCGCAAGATATACCCGGCGACGTCAATGAGATACTCAAACCGACCTCGATAACCTGTAGACGGCGGAGTCCAGCGCAGGAAGCTCTCCCCCGCCAAAAAGAGAGAATCGGAAACCAGAGTATCCATGGGAACGCCCCGGCGATTGAGCAAAATGACCGAGACTCTGGCCGAATCTCCCAGACTCAACCTGGCCAGACTGGGATCGATCGAATCGACCGCCTCGACCGAACTGCGTAGTTCCATCGGGTGGTAGGCCGCTTCCAACCAACCGGATTTCTTCTTGCCACAATCATCGATTCGGTAGGCGTACTTCCCCGGCGGAACAGTCATTCCGGAATCGTCGCGCTTGTCCCAATAGAAGTTGTAATAACCCTTGCCGAGTGGCCGCTCGATGACCTTACGGATTACACGGCCGGAATCGTTGGCGATCTCGATCTTGACCAGACAGATACTGGACCGCTCCACCGGCAGCCAAATCCGCACCCGGCGGGCCTCGGCTGTGTCGCTCGGACGCTCGATCAGAGCGGCGAGATCATTTGCCCGAGCCGGTAGACTTGGGGATAAAGCCGCCGCACAAATCGTGAGAATGAGTGTACAAATGACTCTATGTAGTAAGACAGTCCACATCGCTCTCGCATTATACGCTCGTAATCTCGCGAGACAAGCTATTACTTATCGAGCGTTCCGTATCGCATTGATGCTAAGGCATTTAACGTTTCCTCGTCCGAATATCCTTCCAAACAGCTAGATTTCGATCAAGGACCGCTAGAGCCGCGTTTGGCGGAATTGTATTGACAAAACGGGGAAAAACGTTACTTTAGCCGTGATTCAAGAAAACTACGAGAAAGCCCTCCTAGGCCCTGTCTGTCCTCCCCGTGTGCTTGATCCTAAACAGACAGGGCTTCTCCTTGCTACACTATTTCAACGAAATCAAAGTATTGCTCGTCCACAATTCAGTATGCGTGATGCCTGGTATCCCCTCCTAGGGATCTCCGACCGGACTGCCACGGTTGCAAATCCGTAAGAATCGCTTATAATGCAGTCGTACCAGGCTGTTACCTGCAATCGCCACTGTCATTTGGGAGGTACTCGATGTATCAATCGCGTTCGGGAGAATCGCTACTTCTTATCGTGTTGGCTCTGATTTGTGTCATCCTGATTTCACCAGGTGTGACCGCTAGAAGCGTTGATCAGGCCGCCCAACGAGATATTGCGAGCTATACATCCAGGGCGTCATTGCCGGCTTGTGAGCTTATCCGATCTGTAGTCCACGAGACGAGCGAGATTCGAACCGCAGTACACGCCGATTTATGCTGGGGACACGCTTCAGGTTTCGCACCCCGAAACGACGGGTTTGTTACACCGGCTGACAACGCAGTCGACTATCTCTATAGCGCTGGTATCTGGATAGGCGGAATAGTTGACGGCGACACTCTGGTCTCGGTCAGCAACGATTGTTGGCTCTCCGATCATGAGTTCGTGCCCTTTCGCTCTCCGGACGGAACCACCGTGCAGGAAACCAATTTCTTCGCCGGACGAACGGTACACATACTGGCCTCGGACAGCGCTGACTGTGGCCCGGTCTGCAATCCTCACATTCCTTTAGGCGTCGATGTCTCGCTTCGCTCCCACTCGTTCGACGAGCCTGGCTTCGAGAAGCTTGTACTCTACGATATGGTCGTGAGCAACAATGGCGACAAGTATATCGAGGAATGCTTTGTCGGTATCCAGTTCGACTGCGATATCTCAGAGGATGCCAACTATGCCTACCACGATGACCTGGCCGGCTTTCTCTGGGATCACGGCATCGCTTACACTATCGATTTCGATTTTCTCCCCGATACGCATGATGGCAGCCCTGCCGATAGAGCTTTCGCAAGCAAGATACACCGGTGCTGGCCTGAGCCGGAAGTGGTCAACTTCAACTGGTGGTACAGTAATGGA
>Ga0180430_10000709_pt1 | contig 35490 bp, 30 predicted proteins | sample SS_ome_9_FD_132999 | JGI IMG/M metagenome (GOLD analysis project Ga0180430, IMG submission 132999) | Hypersaline lake sediment archaeal communities from the Salton Sea, California, USA - SS_1_S_2 metaG | ecosystem: Environmental > Aquatic > Non-marine Saline and Alkaline > Hypersaline >...
AGTCGAAACGGTGCCGGCGGCACCCGGGGAAGTCGATCGGTCGGCGCATCCCAGATGGGCGGCCGGTCGTCGTTCACCGGGACGAATCTACGCGCGCCGGCCGTCATCCACCGCGCCCGGCGGGCCGGTGTCCGAAGGTATGAGGGTCGCGCCGGTTCAGCGCGTGAGCCATCCGAGATGGCCCGACAACAGCGTGTAGCCGACGAACGCCACCGTGTCGATCAGCCCGTGCGCGATGACCAACGGCCAGAGTCGGCCGGTCCGGCACCAGGCGTATCCGAAAACCAGGCCCATCACCACGTTGCCCAGACCCGCCCCGAAGCCCTGGTAGAGGTGATAAAGGCCGCGCAACACGCTGGAGAGGGCAACCGCCGCGGACTGGTTCAGGCCGAGTTGTCGTAGCCGGGTGATCAGATATCCCACCACGACCACTTCCTCGGCGAAGCCGTTGGCGAAGGCGGCCAGCACCAGAACCGGGATCCGCCACCACGAGGTATCCAGCCCGGAGGCCTCCACCTCGGCGTTGAGGCCGAGCCCGCGGGCCACCAGATAGAGCAGCAGGCCGGGGATGCCGATCAACGCTGCCAACCCGAGGCCGCCGAGAAGATCGGGGCGTAGCCGTAACCGGCCCAGCCCGATATCGGTCGGACCAATCCCGCTGCGCCACAACAGATACAGAGCCAGCCCGCCCCAGGCCAGCAATTGGGCCACCGAGACCAGGTTGAGGCCCAGATTGATCAGGTCATAGTCCGACCGGTTCGGGTTGAGCCGGACCCGGTAACCGGGCAGCCCGGACAGGACCGCATCGGTCAACCGCAGGACGGCGACAACGGCGCTGACGCCGAAGGTCACCGCCAGCATCACGGCTACTTCGATACGCATCGCCCGCCGGTCGGGATCGTCCGATCCGCCCTGACTGGCGCTCACGCAGACACGGTAGCGGCCCGTGGTCCGGCTGGGTGGCGGCGCCCGAGCGGATAGTGTTGCACCGTGGCCCGGATCGCTTACCTCGGACCGGAGGGAACCTTCACCGAAGCGGCGCTGCTGACGATGACCGCCGGGGGAATGATTCCGGGGCGGGGCGAGCCGGCGCCGCAGCCGACCGAGAGCACCGGTGAAGCGCTGGAGTCGGTCCGCTCCGGCGCTGCGGACTTCGCGTGTGTGCCGATCGAGAACTCGATCGAAGGCAGTGTGCTGCCCACCCTGGACAGCCTGGCCGGTGGGTCGCCACTGCAGATCTACGCGGAACTGACCCTTGAGGTCAGCTTCAGTATCGTCATCCGCCCCGGTACGGCTGTGGACCGGGTGACGACGGTTGCGGCATTCCCGGTCGCGGCCGCCCAGGTGCGGAACTGGCTGGCCGGGCACCTTCCGCGGGCCGTTGTGGTGCCGGCGAACTCCAACTCCGCGGCGGCCCGCGATGTGGCCGACGGCCGGGCGGACGCCGGCGTCAGCACCGCGCTCGCGGCGCGGCGGTACGGTCTGGCCACCCTCGCCGACGGGGTCGTCGACGAACCTAATGCGCGAACCCGCTTCGTCCTGGTGGGCGCCCCGGGCCCACCCTCGTCCCGTACCGGTGCCGACCGGACGTCGGTGGTGCTGCGGATCGACAATGTGCCGGGTGCCCTGGTGTCGGCGATGAGCGAGTTCGGAATCCGTGATATCGATCTGATCCGCATCGAGTCGCGGCCCACCCGCACCGAGTTGGGTACCTATATCTTTTTTCTCGACTGTGTCGGGCATATCGAGGACAGCGCGGTGGCCGAGGCGCTCAAGGCGTTGTACCGACGCTGCGCCGACGTCCGGTACCTCGGGTCCTGGCCGACCGGAGCGGCGACCGGTGCGCTGCCCCCGCAACTCGACAGTGCGGAACGGTGGCTGCAGGGGTTGCGGGAGGGGCGTCGGTGACCGGCCGATTGATACTCGTCCGGCACGGTCAGTCGCATGCCAATGTGCAGCGCCGTCTCGACACCCGGCCGCCGGGCGCCGAACTCACCGGTCTCGGGGTGGCGCAGGCGCAGGAGTTCGCCCGTTCGCGCCCCCGGCCGCCCGGCCTGCTGCTGCATTCGGTGGCTCGTCGTGCCGCGCAGACCGCATCGGCGATCGGTACCGAACTCACCCTGCCGCCGGTTGAGGTCGGCGGAATTCATGAGGTTCAGGCCGGTGACCTGGAGGGTCTTGACGATGAAGCCGCGATCGCCGAGTTCAACGCGGTCTATCAGCGCTGGCATCAGGGTGATCTGGAAGTGGGGATGCCCGGTGGCGAGAGCGGCCGTGAGGTGCTCGACCGGTATCTGCCGGTCATCGTCGAACTGCGGCTGCGGTACCTCGATGACCGCGAGTGGGGTCAGGACATCGTCGTCGTCAGTCACGGCGCGGCGATCCGCCTCGCTGCAGCCACGCTGGCCGGTGTGCCCGCCTCCTTCGTGCTGGACCACCATCTGGCCAATACCGAGGCGGTGGCGCTGGCACCGGTCGCCGACGGGCGTTGGAGTTGTGTGCAGTGGGGTTCCCGCACGCCGCCGTTCCTCCCGGACCCCGAGGCGCCCCCTGCGGAGGGCGCCCCCGAGGCCGCCGACCCGATGGGCTGACGGTCGCGGTGTGCCGGACTACCCTGCGATTGGCTCGCCTCGTGAGTCGACGACTGCCCGCGCTGCTTCACCCCTCCGCGATCGCCATCACGAATCCGCTCGGCTGACCAGCCATGCCGTCGCCGTCCGCAGAATCCCCGGACCGGGTGCCGACCGACGTGTGCGGGCAGTGCGCCGCGACCGTCCCCTCCGGGCACTTCTGCGGGGAGTGCGGCGCGGAATTGGGCCAACCGGCCGGCCGCCGCCTGTCCGCTCTACGACTGCGGGTTTTCGCGGTGGCACCGAAGGAACGGGTACTGGTGCCGATGGTCAGCAGCACACTGTTCCCGCACCTGCCGGAGGCCTACCGCAATCCCCTGCGGGCCGGCATGGTGGTGCTGCTGGCCGGTGTGCTGGGGTGCTCGGTGCTGCGGTTGCTCGCGCCGTGGGTCACCCTCGTCGCCCTGGGGGTTCCGCTGCTGTTCGTCTTGTATCTGTGGCAGTCGAATCTGCTGCGAGACTTGCCCAATCATGCCCTGATCATCGCCTCCGTATTCGGGGCGGTGCTGGGGGTCGGCTGGGTGCTCGGCACCGGGGGACTGGTCGCCCGCTCGTACGGAATCTCCGTGGCCGCGGGGTTCGTCCTGCAGAACGTGATAAGCCTGGGGCTGTTCATCTCGGTCGGCGGCGCGGTCGTCATGATGCTCCCGGCGGTGGCGGTCAGACTGCTCGGGCCGCCACGGGAGTCGCTCGACGGGTTCGTGATCGGTGCACTCGGGGCGCTGTGTTTCACCGGGGCGGCGACCACCACCCGACTGGCTCCCCAGTTCGTGTCCGGACTGATCGACGATGTCCGGTCCGATCGGCTGCTCCTGGAGGCGGTTCTCTACGGCGTGACGGTACCGTTGACCGCCGCGGCGGTCGGCGGCCTCATCGGCATCCTGCTCTGGTTTCGGCCCGGCGCGCGGGCCGGCGAGCATCCCGGCCGGGTGCGCATCGTCCTGGCGCTGTTCACCGTGCTGGCGTTGCTGATCTACACGTTGGTGTGGGTCACCGACGCCTCCCGGCTGCCCAAGTGGCCGCAGGTGCTGTTGCACGTCCTGATGGCGGTAATCGCCCTGCTGACCGCACGTGCCTGTGTTCAACTCGCGCTGCTGTTCGAACAACCCGATCCGGCCACCGGGGGGCCGGTCCTGTGTCCGCGGTGCGAGCGGGTGGTTCCGGACATGCCGTTCTGTCCGGCCTGTGGGACGGCCACCCGCGCCTCGTCGCGGTCCTCGCGGCGACGGCGCCGGGCGTCCCCTCCCGTCCGTTACGGCGCGGTTAACGGCCCGGACGTATAGTCGGGGAAGCGTGTTTTCGATCACACGGATATTGGGCACAGATCAGGGGCACAGAAAGCTTCCCGGGTACAGCTTCCCGGGTACAGAAAGTAGGAACCGAATTATGCGGTCAACGACGAAGTCAGCTATGAAAAGGCAATTCGCGCTCGCGGCCGGTGCCGTCGCGATCGTCGGTATGGGTGCGCTGAGCGCCTGCAGCAGCGATAAGCAGGAAGAACCGGCCGAGACAACCTCCCCGACGCAGACCAGCGCCCCGGCCTCGCCGTCCCCGACGGAGAAGCGCGCCGACTCCGGAAACCTCGGCTCGTTCTCCCCGACTGCCAAGGCTCGGCCGGCGCCGACCGCCCTGCCGGGCAACGTCGTCACCGGCGGCTGATCCGGCCCATTGCGGCGGTTGAGGGTCATGCCGCGGCGGCCCCCGCTCCGTCCGCTGCTGGGCATGCTGCTGGCGGTGATGACCGCGGTCAATGGCTGCGCGGTGGCTGATCGGGCTCAGACGTCCCCGGCGGCGTCGAGCACCCCGGGGGCTGCGCCGGCTTCCCCGCAGCGGATAGGCGGGCCGTACGCCGCCCTCTTGGCCAGCTCGTCGGATCTGGGCCCGTCGCGGGGTGACGTGGTCGAGTTGACCGTGGCACTGTCCGGCACCGCCCGCCCGCAGCGTCTGCTCGACTGGGCCTCCCGCCGCGGGCTTTCGGTGCGGTGGCGTCAGGGTGATGCCTGGGCCGTCGTGGCAGGTCCGCCCCGTGCCGTGGCGGCCGCACTTGACGTGGAGGTTCACGATTATCGCGGGCGGCGCGGGCAGGTGTTCTACGCCTCCCCGCAGCAACCTGCGGTTCCGGTTTCCCTCCGCACCGAGGTCACCGGTCTGGGCCGAATCCTCAGCTACACCCCGCATCGCGAATCGAGGCCCCCGACCCCGCCGCTCCAGGTACCCGACCAGGGCTTGGACCCGTCTTCGCTGGCTCGTACCTACAACATCACACCCCTGCACGACGCCGGCTACACCGGTGCGGGGGTCACCGTGGTGGTGTTCGCCTTCGACGGTTTCGACCAGGCTGACCTCGACCTGTTCTCCTCGACGTTCAACTTGCCCCAGTTCACTCCGGATGTGGTCGGCGGTCAGCCGCCCGCCCGCCGCGGGGAGGCCACCATGGACCTCGAGGCGGTGCACGCCGTCGCGCCCGCCGCAAAGAAGGTCCTGGTCAATGCCAGGCCGACCGTGGAGGGTGCCGGCGCCTACCAAAAGATCGCAGAGATGATGGAGGACACCTCCCGTCGCTATCCCGGTGCGGTGTGGAGCTTCTCCATTGGCTGGGGCTGCGACAAGCTCATCACCGCGACTGATCTGGTGCCGGTCCGGGCGGCGCTGGCCGCGGCACAGGAGTTGGGAACCACCGCCTTCGACGCCAGTGGCGACCTCGCCGGACTGGAGTGCAAGGGCGGCGACGAATGGTCGGCTGCGCCGCATGAGGACAATATCGGGTTGGATGCGGTGGCCTCGATGCCGGAGATGACCAATGTCGGCGGCACCACGCTGTCCACCGACGCCGAGGGCGGCTGGGTCGCCGAACAGGCCTGGTTCGACGTTCCGCTGTCCCAGGGCACGGCCGGCGGAGAGTCCGCGCTCTTCGACCGCCCGGCCTGGCAGGGAGACGTCGCCGGCAACCCCGAATCCGACCGCCGGTTGACCCCGGATATCTCTGCGGTCGCCGATCCTTTCACCGGCGTCAAGATTGTTTTCGACCAACAGTTCATCGTTGGCGGCGGGACCTCGTTGGCCGCGCCGATCTGGGCCGGGGCCGCCGCAGTGATGAACCAGTACCTCCTTGAGAACGGCGGCCGTCAACTCGGTGATATCAACCCGCTGCTCTACCGGGTGGCCGAAGGCGCGCGGCTACCGGCCTTCCGTGATGTCGTCCTGGGCGGTAACGCTGTGGCCCTGGCCGGACCTGGCTATGACCTGGCGACCGGTTTGGGTACACCCAACGTCGACAACCTGGTGCGCAACATCCTCATGCTGCAGAAGCTGCGGTCGTGACGGCGGCCCCGACCGTGGCGAGCGCGGTATGTCCCCAGTGCGAGACCGACGTGCCGGACGGGAATTTCTGCGGCTACTGCGGCTGCCACCTGGCCGCGGAACCGGGCGACGGTTCCCCGTGGTGGCGGCCCAGAACCTTCGGCGCGGCACCCGCCGAGGCAGTGCTGCGCCCCTATCTGGCGAGTTCGCTGTTTCCGCAGCTGCCGAGCGGGTCCCGCCGGCCGTTCCGGCTGATCATCGTCATCGCCATGGCCGGCCTGCTGGCGGCGGCGCTGCTGCGGATGCCCGCTCTTGGAATCGCACTCAGCGCGTTTGCGCTGCCCCTGCTGTTCCTGTTCTATCTGCGCGCCTCGGGCGCCGACCGGGATTTACCGCGCACGTCACTGATCCTGGCCGCGTTGCTGGGTGTGTTACTCGGCACAGCCTGGGTGCTGGTCAGCGGTGCGGTCGTGGCCCGCACCTACGGGGTGCCGATGTCGGTCGGATTGGCGTTACATCAGGTGTGGCGGGAGGGTTTCGGCCCCCCGGCGGCCGGAATGTTGTTGATGATCCTGCCCACGGTGCTGGTCCGGCTGTTGCGGCCCCCGAGCCGGGACTGTTTGGACGGTTTCATGATCGGAGCTCTTGGGGCGCTGGCCTTTGCCGCCGCGTCCACCGTGACTCGGCTGTCCCCGCAGATCTTCGGGGGGCTCGTGGCACACGGGCGGCCCGTGGACGGGCTGGTGGTCGAGGCCGTTCTGTGCGGGGTGACGGTACCGATCAGCGCGGCCGCCGCCGGTGGGATGGTCGGCGTCGCACTGTGGTTCCGCCGAGGCGGCGCCCACAGCGGCCGTGTCGGCCTGGTGCTCGGGCTGCTGGCGGCGGCGGTGCTGCTGGCACACGGGGCGCTGGGCGTCGTCGATATCCTCGGTTTGCCCGAGATTCAGATGGCCACTTCGCACACCGTCGTCATGGTCTTGGCGCTGCTCGCGCTGCGGTTTGCGCTGCAACTCGCGCTGCTGCACGAATCGCACGACCCGATCGAGCGGGACCAGCCACTGTTGTGTACGCACTGCGAGCACGTCGTACCCGATATGGCGTTCTGCCCGGCCTGCGGGGTGGCCACCCGGGCGTCGTCGCGGGAGTCGCGCCGGGAGCGCAGGGGGCCGCTGCGGCCACGACGCATCGACGCCGACGGTGTCCCACCCGACTCTGCGGAGGGAGTGCCCGAGAAGCGGTATGCCGGGTACGCACTCCCGTCGGCGACCTATGCCGCCCCCGCCCTGCAGCGGCCGCGGTTCAGCTGGCTGATGGGACGTTGGGGCATCGGCGTCACATCGGCCGCTGTGGTGCTGGCGGCGGCCGCGCTGGTGCTGACCCCGAAAATCGCCCACTACATGTGTCCGCCCGATTGCGGAAGGCCGCCTACGGGAACGCCGGTGACGAGCCTGCCCCGATTCTCCGCCCCGGACGGCCAGTTCTCGGTGGCCTACCCGGCTCCCGGCTCGGCCTATGTCATCACGACTGAGAGCAGCGGCGTCACGGCGCGGTTCACCGGCGGGGACGGTGGGGTCATGCAGTTCTTCTCCGAGCCGGCCAATGGCCGGTCGGCCCGGGACATCGCCCGGGCGGTGGTGAGAAAGGCCTACCCGAACGCCAAGCTCGATTACGAGATCCCCAACGCGATGGTCGGGTATCAGCCGGGTTACGGGGAGATCGCCGATGCCTGGCCCCAGAACACCAGTGCCACCTACAGCCGGGTCCGGATCGTGGTGACGGCGGCGATCAAGAACGATCTCGCTCTGATCGCCTTCGCGACCGGCCCGTACCACCCGTTCGGACCGGATTTCGGTCCCGGGCCGCCGTCGGGGGCGAATCTGCAGCTGGCCCAGGATATGGGCAAGTACGTCAACAGCTTCCGCTGGCGGGGTGACCCGCCGCGCTGAAAGGGGCCGCAGCGGCTGAAAAGCGCTCAGCCCCAACCCAGTTCATGGAGTCGCTCATCGTCGATCCCGAAGTGGTGGGCAATTTCGTGGATCACCGTGATCGCCACCTGCTCGACCACCTCGTCCTCGGTCTCGCAGATTTCCAGCAAGCTCTCCCGGAAGATCGTGATGGTGTCCGGCAGTGCACCGGCGTAACTGGAGTCCCGCTCGGTCAGGGCGATGCCCTGGTAGAGGCCGAGCACCTCGGGCTCCTCCGGATCACGGTCGGCGACCAGAACCACGACGTTGTCAATCGCCTCGGCGAGTTCTGCCGGAATCAGGTCGAGCGCATCGGAGACCAACTCTTCGAAGCGCTCCGGGGTCATCCGGGTCCGTTGCCGGTAGTGGACTGGGCCGAGCCCGGCATCGGTGGGGGAAGCGGAAGGTTCAGCCGCCCCTCCGGGATGGCCGGTGGTGGTACCGGTGGTTGGCCGTTGATCAGCAACGGGCCCTTGGCGGTATTGATCAGCGTGGCCCAACCGCCGTTGCCCAGGGTTGCGCCGATGCTGCAGGACACCTGCCGGCTTCCGGCGGTCCAACTCGGCAGCGAAACGGTGCTGTAGATCAGGGTCAGGGTGGTGTCGCGCAGTTGGATGGGCGCCAGGTAGCTGTCGGTGAGCGACGTGCAGACCTCCTTGATGTAGGCGTCCTGATCGGCCTCGGTGGGCAACTCGCCGGGGAACTGCTCAACGAGGTTGACCGCGCCGGTGACCTCCATCGCGTGCGGTGCCGAGCAGTCCACCGGGGCGTCAGTGGGCTGGTTGGTCGTCGGGTCGATTCCCAGGCAGGTGCCGACCGGCCAGACCTTGGACTGGTCGAGGTCGGCAACGGTGCCACTGAACACGAGTTGCTGGTTACCGGGGCCGGGAAGTTGCAGCCCGCACAGCATGCGGCGCTCCCCGGACTGTGCCCAGGCCCGGTCGCCCGCCCACAGCAGGCTGATGCTGAACCGGCTGTTCGGGTCGTATTTGGCGCCCAGATAATCCTCCACCGCGGGCTGACACTGCTCGAGGCTGATCTGCTGGATGCGGGAGGGTGACGGCGGCTCGGCATCCGGCCCGTACTCCATGCCCGGGTAGGCCCGCATATCGACGGCGTCGGCGACCTCGAAGCGGTGCTCGGCCGTGCAGTCGACGATGGTGGCGGCACCCGGGGAGTTATCGGGCCAGTCGAGGCAATCACCCGGTTGGGCATCGACGAAGGCCGGGTTGGCGATGGGTCCGATCGGGTCCGTGGCGGCAGTCCCGCGGAGGGGGTTCTGACCGGCGATCGGCAACGCGGTGACTGTCCCGGCGATCAGGAGGCCGCCGAGGGCGGCCAGCAGCAGCGCCCGGCGGGTCGATCCCGCATGCAAGCCGAACCGGGTCCGGGGTCGCGGCGCACCGGAAGCCGTTTCGTCGGCCGCCGGCCGTTCGGATAGCTGCACCATCGTTCCTATTGTGGCAGGCCCGCAGAGCCGCGTGACAAGTGCTGCTCCTGGACCGTTACAGGGTTGTGCTGTGCCGGCATTCGGAGGTGCCGGGCAGCTGCCGAGACCGCCGAAAGTAGGGTTCAGGGCGTGATCGACCTCAAACTGGTGCGCGAGGACGCCGACGCGGTGCGACGTTCGCAGCGCAGTCGCGGTGAGGACCCTGCTCTGGTCGACGCCCTGCTCGAGGCGGACGCCGCCCGCCGGGCCGCCGTCTCGGCCGCCGACTCGCTGCGCGCCGAGCAGAAGTCGGCCAGCCGGAAGGTCGGGTCGGCGTCGCCGGAGCAGCGCCCGGAGTTGCTGGAACGGGCTCAGCAGCTCGCCGCGGCGGTGAAGAACGCCGAGACCAGGCAGGCTGAGGCGGAGACGTCATTCAACGCGGCACACACCGCCATTCCGAACGTGATCATCCCGGGTGTGCCGGCCGGCGGCGAGGACGACTACGCCGTGCTCGACGTCATCGGCGAGCCACCGTCGATCGATGACCCTCAGGACCATCTGGAACTCGGGGAGTCCCTCGGGCTGATCGATATGGAACGCGGCGCGAAGGTGTCCGGGTCGAGGTTCTACTTCCTCACCGGCCGCGGTGCCCTGCTGCAACTCGGTCTGTTACAGCTCGCGGTGCGGATGGCCACCGATAACGGCTTCACGCTGATGATCCCGCCCACCCTTGTCCGCCCGGAAATGATGGCCGGAACCGGATTCCTCGGTTCGCACGCCGACGAGATCTACCGGATCGAGTCTGATGACCTCTACCTGGTCGGTACCTCCGAGGTCCCGCTCGCCGGCTATCACGCCGGCGAGATTCTCGACCTGTCGGCCGGCCCGCTTCGCTACGCGGGATGGTCCTCATGCTTCCGACGTGAGGCCGGCAGCTACGGCCGGGATACCCGCGGGATCATCCGGGTGCATCAGTTCGACAAGGTCGAAGCGTTCGTCTACTGCCGGCCCGAGGATGCCGAGGCCGAACATCAGCGGCTGTTGGGCTGGCAGCGGCAGATGCTGGAGCTGATCGACGTGCCCTACCGTGTCATCGACGTCGCCGCCGGGGACCTCGGTTCGTCGGCGGCCCGCAAGTTCGACTGTGAAGCCTGGGTGCCGACCCAGCGGGCTTACCGTGAGCTGACGTCGACGTCGAACTGCACCACCTTCCAGGCCCGTCGGCTGGCCACCCGCTACCGGGGCGCCGGTGGCAAGCCGCAGATCGCGGCCACGCTCAACGGCACGCTCGCCACCACCCGGTGGCTGGTGGCGATTCTGGAGAATCATCAGCAGCCCGACGGCAGCGTCCGGGTCCCGGCCGCCCTGGTTCCGTTCGTGGGTACCGAGGTGCTGGCACCGTGATGATCGACATGAATCTCGACGAGTTGCGTCCGTGGTTCGGCTTCGGTGTCGCCGGCAATTTCGCCGGCCATCTTGAACAAGCGGGCGAGGCCGTCGACTTCACGAAGGTTGCCAGCCAGGGAGCCGCGCCGAAAGGGATTTTCCCCTGGTACGTCCCCGGGCATGACGGGCTGCTGGGGCAGTTCCCGCTGTCCCACGACGCCTTGGTGGTGCCTAACACCACCGCGGCGGACGGCCCGTTGAACCTGCAAATCGAGCCCGAGGTCGGCCTGGCATGCGAGGTGGTGTGGGCCGGCGACACCGTCGTCACTCTGCGGCCGTTCGCCCTCGGCGCGTTCAACGACTGCTCGATCCGAAGGCCCAACGCCCGAAAGATCAGCGAGAAGAAGAACTGGGGCCCCGCCTCCAAAGGTGTCGCGCGGGAGTTCTTCGAGGCCCACGACCTCACCCCCGATGGGCCGACCGCCGCGCTGCGACTGTTATGTCACCTGCGCACCGCTGACGGAACTCACCACGAATACGGCGTGGACAGCCCACTGCTGGGGTACTCCTACTACGGCGATGTGCTACTCGACTGGATCGTCGAGCGGCTGGCCAACCAGAAGGGCTCGGCCGACACCCCGCTGGAAGATGTCGGTGCGCTGATGGTCGCCAGTGGGCACCCCGCCCATGTGCTGATCGGGATCGGGTCGACCCGCTACACCCCCTACGGGGAGTCGACCTACCTGCGGCCCGGGGACGAGGGAATCGTACGGGTGTACAACCCCGCGGGCGGGGATGTGTCCGAATTGCGCCAGCTGGTCTGGGAGCCCTGAGTCCGGCTCCGATGCGGTTACCCGGATCCCGCCCGGGCGGGTAGCGGCTGGACGGCCCTGGCCCAGGCGAGGGGATTGAGCTGTCGGTACGGGTCGGATGCCCGCACCAGCTGAAGCTCCGCGAGGATCGTTTCAAGTGCGGTTTGAGTGCGGTCCTTGACCGTGGCCTCCCATTCGGTAGCCCGGACTCCGGCCGGCCGAGTGGTGGCGATGGGTGATCCGAACCGCAGGTACATCCGTTGCGGCCGGGGAATCAACGTGGGTCCGAGCCCGCGGTTCAACGGGATGCCCACCCCCGACAGGCCGTGTAGCCGCCGACCGACCGAACGGCTCATCCGCTCCCAGATGCCGCCGCGCTCGGCCATGCTGGTGTACACGTCGTCACCGCCGACCAGTCCGGCGGGCACGATCGGGTAGTCGTGGGCGATGGCCAGCCGCGCGAACCCGCTGCGGCCCTCCCAGCGCAGCTGGTACTGCTCACCTTTGAACTTCAGCATGTCCCGACCGCCCCCCGGGAAGACCAACACGGTTTCGTCGTGCCGCATCAGCGCGGCACCGGTGTCGGGATGGCCGATCACCGCCCCGGCGGCCGCAAACGTATCCTGGGCCAGACCGCCCATCCGGCCGAACGATCTGTCGGCCAGGCCCCGGACCCGCACACCGAGCTCGCGGTGCACGAAGTACGGAATCAGGACAATCTCGGCCACACCGAAAGACGTGTGGTTGCCGACGATCAGAAAACGCCCGTCGCGGGGGAGGTTTTCCAGTCCATCGACAAAGAAACGGCACAGATCCACGACCGGGTTCAGCCCATCGGCGACGGTGAACAGGGCTCTGCGCAGCACCCGCACCCGATCGGGCTGGTCGACCAGAAGGTCGAGTCCGGTGCCACTTTCGGCGACATTCCCGGACGGCGGTGGCGGTGACAGTGGCGGTGACATCATCCCTCCAGTAATCCTTTGAACACGGCCAGGAAGGTGTCCGGATCCTCCGGGGTGAAAGCCGGGCTCGGCCAGTGGCCCGGCATATCCAGTGTCACCAGTGTCGAGCGCAGGGGCCGGTGCACGTCGAGTGGCAGCCAACGGCGTAGATCCGAGCTTCCCCAAATCCGGAACCGTTGCATCCACAAACCGAGCGGTTCGGTGTGGTATCCGCGGATGTACTGCAGCGGAATAACTTTCGACGTTCCGGACGGAAAATGATAACGGCGCAACGTCAACGCGCGCCGGTCCAGCCGGATCAGTCCGTCGTCGTAGTGTTGTCGCGGCGGACCCGTCATAGCCGTTTGGAGCAGCGCAGTTCGTGGCCCCGGCTGGTCAGGCACCGGCCGGTCTTGAGATCCCATTTCCAACCGTGCAGGTTGCAGGTCAATGTGGTGCCCTCGACCACGCCGAACTTGGACAGGTCGGCCTTGAGGTGCGGACAGCGGCGCTGCACCTCCCACCCGTCCAGATCGACCGTCGCGGTGTCGTCATGGGCTTCGGCGAACCACCCGTCGGCGTAGGCGATGCGCTCATCGGTGAGGCATTTGAAGAATGTGTAGAGGTACTCGTTATAGCCGCCGACCCGCCAGGCCCTGAACCTGGTGGACAGGAAGATGGTGTTCACCCAGTCCGGTTCGTTGTCCCGCAGCACGGTCCGGACCAGTTCCGGTGCGATCTCGAAGCCGTAGCGGAACTTCTCTTCCGGAACGGGTTCGCGCACAGTGCGTTTCGGGAAGTCCACGACCACCGTCTCGGGCCCCATCTTGAGTTCAACCGGGTAGCCGATGCCATCGCAGATTTGATCGCTGGCCAGCATGATCGGTTCGAAGCGGTCGCGCAGCGGTTCCAGCAGTGGCGGGCCGGCGGCGGGGGCCCAGGAAGCCTTCTCGGCGGCCAGAACGGGAGCCATCCGCTCGGCGTAGGCGGCGATATAGTCGGCCTTCCCGGTGGTGAAGATCGACTCCAGTTCATCATCGGGCAGCGGATGTTCCAACGAATGCAGGTGCGAGCCGCTGAACTCGGCGACCGAGCCCGGAATCATCAACAGTCCGCCCTCGTGACCGTGGATCCGCATCTGCTCCAGGAAGACCATCTGATCCGGAAAGATATTGGCCGGGTCGCCGTGGTCGTCGTTGAGGTTCCGAAGCTGCGGGTCCAGAAAGCAGGGCGGGCCCGCCGACGGGATGACCCAGGTGGCCCCGACATCGGCGATGTACTGGCGCGCTCGGTCCATACCGCGCTGGCGCTTCTGGGTGGCGAAGGCCTCTTTGGCGCGCGGGGGCATGTCGTAGACCATCGGGTACCAGATCGCGCCAGAATACTGCGGCATGTGCACGTCGATACGCCCGAATTCGGCGAGCGTATCCAGGCTCAGGGGCCGGGAGTCGTTCATGTTGAACACCGTGGTGGTGCCGTCGGAGAGGATGAGCCCGGAATCGCCGATCGGCCCGTCGGCCGGTGCCCGCAGCGAGATGATCATCACCTCGAGAGCGCCTCCCGGGCCGTCGACACGGTGCTTGACCGAGTCCGTGGTCTCGAAGAACCGGGTGAATCCGAGCGCTTCCAACTCACGTTTGAGGTCGGGTACCGGGAAGTCCGGCAGCAGCACGACGGCGTCCCTGTTCACATGGTCGACGAGCAACCTCGGATCGAAATGATCCTTGTGCAGATGCGAGATGTAGAGATAGTCGCAGTCGCCGAGGGCGTGCCAGTCCAACCGGGTGTTATCGGGGAAGACGAACCACGAACCGAAATACGCGGGATTGACCCACGGGTCGCATAACACGCTGCCGGCCTGCGTATCGATACGAAACCCTGCGTGACCGATGCTGGTGACCTGCACGGATCCCCTTCCCGATGCTGATGGAGCCACCCATGATCCTAGCCGTCCCCAGGTAGGCTGACGGCTGTGGAGCCGGCATACGGAACTGTCATCGCGGGTGTGCGGCTGCTCTGGCGCACCCAGGGGTTGCGCTTCACCGTCACCGGGATGGAGAACCTGCCGGCCACCGGTGGCGCGGTGGTGGCGATCAACCACACCGGCTATCTGGATTTCACCTTCGCCGGCCTGCCCTTCTACCGGTTGCGGCCCCGCCGGCTGGTGCGGTTCATGGCCAAACAGGAGGTGTTCGACCACAAGGTGACCGGTCCGGTCATGCGCAAACTGCGGCATATCCCGGTCGACCGGGCCAGCGGTGCGGCCTCCTTCGACGCCGCGGTCCGAGCGCTGGAAGCCGGTGAACTGGTCGGGGTGTACCCGGAGGCGACAATCAGCCGCAGTTTCGAACTCAAGGAATTCAAGTCGGGTGCGGCGCGGATGGCGATCGCGGCCGACGTGCCGATCATCCCGCATATCGTCTGGGGTGCCCAACGGATCTGGACCAAGGACCATCCCAAGAAGATGTGGCGGCCGAAAGTGCCGATCACCATCGCGGTCGGTGAACCGATCCAACCCACGCTGCCTCCCACCGAACTGACCGCGCTGCTGCGCTCGCGGATGCAACATCTCCTGGAGCGGGTACAGCAGGACTACGGGCCCTATCCGCAGGGCGAGTTCTGGGTGCCGCATCACCTCGGCGGCGGGGCGCCGACGCCCGCGCGGGCCGCCGAACTGGAGGCTGCCGAGATGGCCGAACGCGCGGCCAAACGAGCTCAGCGCGGTGGTGGAGCCGGCTAGATGGAACCGGTCTACCGAAGCATTGAGATCGTGGCGGCCGGTGCCGCCCGCGCGGTGGGAACCAGGATCACCTACCAGGGGTCGGAAAACATACCCCGTCACGGCGGCGCGGTGATCGCGATGAACCACATCAGCTATCTCGACTACCTGCCGGACGGGCTGGCCAGCCGCCGTCGCCGGCGGCGGGTCAGGTACCTGATCAAACAGGAGGCGCTGCACGTCGGAATCGTGGCCTGGATCATCAACCGCACCAGATGTATCCCGGTGGACCGCCGGGCCGGGGCAGCTGCCTATGCCGAGGCGGTGAACCGGTTACGCGCCGGTGAGTTGGTGGGCGTTTTTCCCGAGGCCACCATCAGCCGCAGCTTCGAACTCAAGGAGTTCAAGAGTGGTGCGGCCCGGATGGCGCTCGAGGCGCAGGTGCCGATCGTGCCGATGATCATCTGGGGCGCCCACCGGATGTGGACGAAAGATCATCCGAAGTGCCTGGGCCGCAGGCAGATCCCGATCACGGTGCGGGTAGGCCGACCGTTGAATCCGGTCGGCACCGCCGTGGAAGTGGACACCGCGCTTCGGCGTGCGATGACCCGCGATCTATACGCGGTCCAGGAGCAGTACCCGCACCCGGCCGGGGCCTACTGGGTGCCTGCCCGGCTCGGTGGTGGCGCCCCCACGCCGGAGGAGGCCCGGCGTCGTGACGAGGCGGAACTGGCCGATCGGGCGCGACGCCACGCCGGGCGCTCCTGATGCTGCCCACGCTGATCGCCAGCGATGTCGACGGCACCCTGCTGACTCCCGATGAGCAGGTCTCGGCACGTACCCGGCAGGCGGTCCGTGCTGCGGTTGCCGCCGGAGCGCAGTTCGTATTGGCCACCGGCCGGCCGCCGCGTTGGATTCCGCCGGTGGTCGATGCGTTGGGGTTTGCCCCGATGGCGGTGTGCGCCAACGGTGCGGTGATCTACGACCCGGCCACCGACCGGGTGGTGTCGGCGAGGACCCTGCCGGTGGATGTGTTGACCGAACTCGCCGAGATCGCGGCCCGAGTGGTGCCGGGTGCCGGGCTGGCCGCCGAGCGGATCGGGATCAGCGCCCATGACACCGCAACACCGCAGTTCGTCAGCGCGCCCGGCTACGAGCACGCCTGGCTCAACCCGGATAACACCGAGGTGTCCTATGACGACCTGCTGAGCGCGCCGGCGATCAAGCTGCTGGTGCGCCGGCCCGGTATGGCCAGCTCCGAACTGGCTTCGGTGCTGAGCAGGCATATCGGCGTTCTCGGGGACATCACGTACTCGACCAATGATGGCTTGGTTGAGATCAGCACGATCGGGATCAGTAAGGCCGTCGGCCTCGAAGAGGTGGCGCGGCCCTGGGAGATCAGCGCCGAGGATGTCATCGCGTTCGGTGATATGCCCAACGATGTCCCGATGTTGCTGTGGGCCGGTCACGGGGTCGCGATGGGCAACGCCCATCCGGAGGCCCTCGCTGCGGCCAATGAGATCACGGCGCCGAATGGTGACGACGGATTGGCCCGGGTCCTCGAACGCTGGTGGCTCTGACACGGTCGGGTAGGCCGCATACGGGCGGTCCCGGACAGCGGACAGGCGCCCTTGCACATACCCATGGGGGTATGTAATCTAGTCCGTGTGGATACCCCTGGCGGTATGCGAATCGATCGGGTGCGAGAACCTGCACCGCGATGAGAGCCACCGGGACGTCAGCACAGACACATCAGTACAGCGACATCAGCACGGCAACATCAGCACGGAGGAGACCGATCATGAAGTTCAACCAGTACTACCTGGAATGCCTGTCACACGCGTCCTACCTGATCGGCGACGAGACCACCGGCCGCGCCGTGGTGGTCGACCCGCAGCGCGATGTCAGTGAATATCTCGCCGATGCCCGCGAGCTGGGGATGACCATCGAGCTGGTCATCGAAACCCACTTCCACGCCGATTTTCTCTCCGGCCATCTGGAACTGGCCGAGGCCACCGGCGCGAAGATCGTCTACTCCGCTGTCGCACAACCGGAGTTCGACCATCTGGCCGTCGGCGACGGCGAGCGCTACTCGCTCGGCGATGTTCAGTTGGAATTTCTGCACACGCCCGGACATACCCCGGAGTCGATGAGCATCGTCATCTATGAGCACGCCGGCGACACCGTCCCCTACGGCGTCCTCACCGGTGACACGCTGTTCATCGGTGATGTCGGCCGCCCCGACCTGCTCGCCTCGATCGGGTTCACCCGTGATGAGCTGGCCGACAAGCTCTACGAGTCGCTGCACAACAAACTGATGCCGCTACCGGACACCACCAAGGTCTATCCGGCCCACGGCGCCGGCTCTGCCTGCGGCAAGAACCTGTCGACGGATCTGTGGTCGACCATGGGCGAGCAGCGGATGACCAACTATGCGCTGCGTGCCTCGAGCAAGGAGCGTTTCGTCGAACTCGTGACCGAGGGTCAGCCCCCGGCCCCCGGGTACTTCGTCTACAACGCGATCCTCAACCGTCAGGGCCGCGAATTGCTCGACGAGACCGAGATGCCGGCCCCGATGAGCTATGAGGAGGTCCGCGCGGCGCTGGCCGGCGGGGCGATCCTGGTCGACGGCCGCGATCCCGAGGAGTTCGCCCTGGGGCACCTGAAGGCAGCGGTCAACATCGGGTTGGAGGGCCGTTATGCGGAGTTCGCCGGTTCGGTCGTCAAACCCGAGGACGACATCGTGCTGATCACCGACCCCGAGCGGGAACTCGAGGGTAAGAACCGGCTGGCCCGGATCGGTTTCGACCGGGTCATCGGCTACCTCAAAGATCCCTACGCGGTGATGTTCGAGCATCAGCGTGATGTCGAGGTGGCCTCACGGCTGACCGCTGTCGCACTGGACGAGCGGATCGCCGACGTCCCCGAGCTGCAACTGGTGGACGTCCGCAATCCGGGGGAAGCCGCGGCCGGAATGATCGGCAACGCGGTGAACATCCCGGTGGGGCAGCTGCCGGACCGTGTCGGTGAGCTCGACCCGCGCAAGCCGACCGTGGTCTACTGTGCCGGGGGCTACCGGTCCTCGGTCGCTGCCAGCCTGCTGCGCCAGCGTGGGTTCGGTGATGTCAGTGACGTCCTCGGCGGGTACAACGCCTGGGAAGAGGCCACGCAGAACGCCTGATCGACAAGAGGAACCGACCATGAGCACCAGTGCCAAGCATCAGATTCTGATAGTCGGCGGCGGCACGGCCGGCATCACCGTCGCCGCCCGGCTGCTGCGCGAGGGTTTCACCGATGTTGCGGTGATCGAACCGTCCGATAAGCACTACTACCAGGCGATGTGGACGCTGGTTGGCGGGGGGCAGGCCGACGCGGCGGCAACCGAGCGGCCGGAGTCGTCGGTGATGCCGAAGGGGGCGACCTGGATCCGCAAGGCCGCCGATGCCTTCGACCCGGATAACAACACCGTCACCTGCTCGGATGGTTCGGTCCACGGCTACGACGTTCTCGTGGTCTGTCCCGGTATTCAGCTGGACTGGGATAAGACCGAGGGTCTGGCCCAGGCTGTCGAAGGGCCCGGTGTGTCGTCGAACTTCCGCTTCGATCTGGCTCCCAAGACCTGGGACCTGATCCGTGGCACCCGGTCCGGGTCGGCGGTGTTCATGATGCCGATGTTCCCGATGAAATGCGCCGGCGCACCGCAGAAGATCGCCTATCTCGCCGCTGACCACTGGCGTAAGTCCGGTGTTCTGGGCAAGGTGGACATCCATCTGGTGGTCCCGACACCGCGGGCCTTCGGGATCCCGGCGATCGCGGACAGCCTCGACAAAGTGATCGCCGGCTACGGCATTCACCTGCACACCTTGTCGGAAGTGACTGCGGTGGATGCTGATTCACGCAAGGTGACGGTGAGTGCGGTCGCCGAGGGCGGTTCGGACCTGACACTGGACTATGACATGCTGCACGCCGTGCCGCGCCAGTCGGCGCCGGACTGGATCAAGGCCAGTCCGCTGTCGACTGGCGACGCGCTCGGCTATGTCGAGGTTGACAAACACACCCTGCAGCATGTGCGGCACCCCAATGTCTTCGCCCTCGGTGACGCCGGTTCCACCCCGAACTCCAAGACCGGTGCGGCCATTCGCAAGCAGGCCCCGGTCGTGGTGGGCAATATCGCCGCGTTCCTTGCCGGCCGGCCGCTGCCGGGCAGCTACAACGGCTATGCGTCCTGCCCTATTGTCACCTCCGGCCACGAGATGCTGCTGGCCGAGTTCGACTACGACTTCAACATCACCCCGTCGTTCCCGGTTCTCGACCCGACCAAGCCGCACCGGGTGTACTGGTACCTGAAGAAGTACGGGCTGCCGTTCATGTACTGGAACCTGATGCTCAAGGGCCGGGCCTGAAGGGTTCGAATCAGGCGTCGAGGTCCTTCTCCACCAGGTCGGCGACCACTGCCAGAACAGCCTCGTCGGCGGCCTCGACGGTGACCTGGGAGCCCTTACCGGCGCCGAGGGTCATGATCATCAGTGCCGAGCCGGCGTCCACCGGTTCCCCGCCGTCCAGTGACAGCGTGACCGGCACACCGGCGGTGACGACCGCCTCGGAGATGATTGCCGCCGGGCGGGCGTGCAGTCCGACCGCGGATCCGACGGTGACGGTTTTACTGGGCATGGGTGACTCCTTCGGGTGGCGGGCGCTCACTGCAAAATACCGCGCACACACCACCGTGAGCGTGCGTGTCGGTACGCGACATGCGGGCCGGTGCGTACCGGAGGGCACGCTCGCGCCGACCAGCACGACCACTGTTCGCGATCGACCCGCCTGGCCGTCCGCACATCGCGGACTGCTGTAATCCACTCCATGAACGCACCACAGCCGACGGTGCTGCAGGGTGTCCCTGTGGTCCCAGGAGTCTGCTTCGCCCCCGTCATCCGGGCCAACCGGCTGCCCGAGATCGATGAACTCGATTCCGGTGGCTCGCTGGCCGAATCCGACCGGCCGGCTGAAGCTGCCCGGTTCGCCGCCGCGGCCGCCGCGGTCGCCCAGCGATTGCGGGATCGGGCGACGGCGGCCACCGGGCCCGCCGCTGAGGTGCTCTCGGCGACCGCCCAACTGGCTCAGGATCGAGCCTGGCTGAGCTCGGCAGAGAAGGCCATCACGGCCGGTGAAACTGCGGTGCGCGCGACCGCCGCGGCGGCCGCGCAGTTCATCGAGATGTTCAACGCGATGGGCGGGCTGATGGCCGAACGGGTCACCGATCTCAAGGACATTCGCGACCGGGTCATCGCCGAACTCGCCGGGCTGCCCGAGCCGGGTGTGCCGGTGCCGGCCGAGCCGTCGATCCTGTGCGCCGAGGACCTGGCTCCGGCCGACACCGCCGGCCTGGATCCGCACCGGGTGGTCGGACTGGCGACAACACTGGGCGGGCCGACCAGCCATACCGCGATCATCGCCCGCCAGTTGGGTATTCCGTGTGTGGTGGCTGTGCCCGGCCTCGGCCAGATAGCCGCCGCGACACCGGTGCTGCTGGACGGCGACTGCGGCACCGTCACGGTAAACCCGGACCGGGCCGCGGCGGAGGCGGCGGTCGCCAACGCCGATCGCGCGGCCGCGGCGATGGCCGCCTGGACCGGCCCGGGTGCGACCGCTGACGGTCATCCGGTGTCGATCCTGGCCAATGTCGCCGATGGTGCCGCCGCCCGGGCCGCGCGTCAGGTGCCGGTCGAAGGGGTGGGCCTGTTTCGCACCGAATTGTGTTTCCTGGAGCGTGACAGCGAACCCACCGTCAGCGAACAGGCGTCGATCTACGCCGAGGTCCTTGAGGCGTTCGCCGGCCTGAAGGTCGTGATCCGCACCCTGGATGCCGGATCGGATAAGCCACTGAAATTCGTCACCACCCCGGTGGAGATGAACCCGGCGCTGGGCGTGCGGGGCTTCCGGATCGAACACGGCAACGCCGAACTGGTCGGCCGCCAACTCGACGCGATCGCCGAGGCGGCCGCGCAGACCGGCAGCGCGCCCTGGGTCATGGCACCGATGATCGCCACCACCGAGGAGGCCTGCCGGTTCGCCGAACTGGCCCGCGACCGCGGTCTGTACCCGGGGGTGATGATCGAGGTGCCCGCCGCGGCGTTGCTGGCCGACAGGATCCTCGAGCATGTCGAATTCCTGTCGATCGGGACCAACGACCTGACGCAGTACACGATGGCGGCTGACCGGATGTCATCGGATCTGGCCACGCTCACCGATCCGTGGCAGCCGGGGGTGCTCGCGCTGGTCGCTCAGACCGCCCAGGCCGGAGCGGCTTCCGGGAAGCCGGTCGGGGTGTGCGGTGAGGCCGCCGCCGACCCACTGCTGGCGTGTGTGCTCACCGGCCTCGGCATCACCTCGCTGTCGGCGGCCGCGCCGGCGGTCGCTCCGGTCGGTGCCAGGCTGGCCTCGGTGAGCCTGCAGCAGTGCAGGGACGCCGCAGATGCGGTGCTGGAGGCATCGGGTCCGGCCGAAGCGCGGGCGAGGGCCCGGGCTGTCCTGGGCTGACCCTGGGCTGACCGGCCTTCAACACACCGGCGCGTAGTCGGTCAGGGGATAGAGCAGCTCGAGTTCGCCGACGCTGGCCGCTGCGATCACCAGCGGCAGAGCCGCGGCGGCCGCCAGTTCGCCGGGCCGGGCCTCGGACCGCAACGCAGGAATGAACTCCTCGCCGATGGGAGGCAGCGCGATGTCGGGTTCGCCGCCATCGAGCCGGGCGCAGACCGCAGCGGTATGTGCTTCGAGCACTCGGCGAGCGCGGGGATAAACCCCCAGAGGTGGCGGCACGATATCGGCGATGAGATCCCCGGCGGTGCGTACCCGGGGGATTTGGCTGGTCGTGTCGAGCAGCGCGGAATCGATGGCCCCGGCGTTCTCCGTCAGGTAGTCGTGCACCGCGTCGCCGTAGGTCCGCACCGCAACCAGCGTCTCCCGGTGCAGGGCGATGATCGCGTCGTTGGACTGTTCGGATGCACCGCGGGTCACCCGGTAGACCGTGGCGGCCAGGTAACGCGAGCCCGCCCGCAGCGCACCGTCTATCGCCCGCTGCACCGCGACCGCCCCCGCCCGCGGCCACAGCAGTAGCGAAACCGCCACGCCGACCAGAGCGCCCACCATGACGTCCTCGATCCGGATGATCCCGATCCGCCAGCCGGCGGGCTCGATCAGGTTGAACACGATCAGCACCATGATGGTGAACATCGCCTGGCTGGCGGTGAACGAGCCGACCCGCGATATGTAGGTCGACCCGAACGCCACCACGGGCAGCAGTGACCACAGCACCGGCCGGTCCACGCCGAGAACGGCGATGACCGCCGCGCCGACGGTGATACCGATCAAGGTGCCGGCCACCGCCCGGATCGCGTTCGAACGCGTTGTGACGGCGCTGCTGCGCAGAACCGACAGTGTGCCGAGCACCACCCACGGGGCGTTCTGGACCGGGAAGGCGAAGGTGATCCCCACCGCCACCGCAACCGCGAGACCGGTTCGCAGGCTATTGATCACGGTGATCGACCGGGTACGCAGATAGCCGCCGAGCACGGTGAGGGTCGAGCCCCGACTCGGTAGCCGGTCGGCCACACCGGTCTCGGGCAGCCTCCGGCCCAGGAGTTTCGCCCAGAACGGGCGGGCGTCGGCTGCGGCGGCGTGACCGACGTTTCTGCCGATCAGCCCGATGGTGGCGCTCATCGTGCGGCGGTTCAACAACCGGAAGCCCAAGTCGATCGCAGCCGGGTCATCCTGCTCACCGAGGATGTCTGCGATGTCTTGTTTGTATCGGCGCAGCGCGATCCCCCGGTGCTCCTGCGCCGTGCGGGTCAGTACGGTGCCCGATCTATCCGCACCGGACAAGGCCTCGGCGCAGTCCCGCAGCACCCGCACCGCCGAATCGGCCATCGGCCCCAGCAAACGAGCGGTATGGTCGTCCACCCGATCGCACAGCCATTGCAGGTTGGGTACCACCCGGATCAGCATCCGGCTGCTGTCGGTGAGGGCGACGGGCCGAAAAGCGTTGGCCAGAAACGCCTTCTGGAGGCCGTCCATGGCTTCGGCGAGTTTCTCGGCCGAGCCGGTCCCTTCGATCCGGTCGGCCAGTGCGGTGCATACGCCGGTGGACTGCCGGCGCAGATCGCTGTGATACCGCGGGGCGAACACCCACAGCGCCGCGGGCACGCAGATCACCAGGGCGATGAACCAGCCGAAAAGCCGGTCTCCCAGCGGTCCGGTAGGCCGGACGCACACCGGCAGGATGAACATGACCAATGCTGCGCGCTGACCGGCCGCCGCCACGTCGCTGAGCAAACCGGAAAGCACCGCCAGCGCACCGACGCCCACGGCCAGTGGTATCACCACCCAGTGATGCGGGGCGGCCAGTGTCGCGATCGTGATCAGGATGGCGCCGCCGACCGCCAGGGTGAGATACGCCAGTGCGCGGGTGGGTACGCGTCCGGGGAAATCGGTCACGATCAGCAACGCGATGGCACCGATGAGGGCGAACACCGGGGTCTGGGTGCCTGCGCCCACCGCGAAGCCCAGCGCAGCGCTGATCGGGATGAAGATGGCGGCGCGCAGGGCCTGGCGCAGGCCGTCGCCCTCGGGGTCGCGCTGCCGGGTCAGAGTGGATACCCGCCGAGTCAGTTCGGCCGGTGAGATCATGGCTGGATCGTAGAGCCCCCGCGTTTGGGCGGTACCCCGGCAAACCCGCCGGCCTCGAGAAGGTCGACCAACTGCTGGGAGATCCATGCGTAGGTGGCTGGATCTCGTTCCAGTGTCGCCTGTTCGTAGCCGACGAGCACATAGACGGCGAAGTCGGCGAAGACCTCGGCCTGCCGCGGGTCACCTGCGATCTCGAGCGCGTAGTCGTAGCAGACTTGGTAGCGCTGGCGATCCACCTCGACCTGGACGGCGTGCACCGCCGGGTCGATCGAACTCCAGGCGCGGATGGCGGCCTCGGCGCTGTGCGGCAACGCGAGCACCGACTGGATGATCAACTGCATCCGTTTCCGGGGATCGCTCTGCCGGCCGAACAGCTCCGCGAGCCGGTCGGTGCGATCCTGTTTCCAGTATCCGATCAACCCGCGGGTGTAGGCGCCCCAGTTGGTGAAATAGTGGTAGAAGGAGCCGGTGGTCACTCCGAGCCGGTTGCACACTTCGGCCAGTTTGAGCCCGCCGAAGCCGCGGTCGGCCAGAATGATCAGGCCGGTCTCGAAGAACGAGTTCCGTGCTGCAACGGTCGTCATGCAATGGAACCCTATGTCCCCGGCGGCACCGGCGGATCGGGACCGCCGAGAGAGAACCGCCCGGAGATTCGGGACTCGGATCTCCGGGGGCGCCGGTGCTGCGGCAGCCCTGCGGTTCAGCGCCGCTGATGCGAGCGGACCACACGGATTCCGCGCGGGTCGCGGCAGCCGATAGCCTATCTAACCTTTCGCTAGGATGGGAGGCTCAGACCTCAGTTTGGAGTTTTTATGAGCAGTTTGCGCAGTCACGACGACACCTGGGACATCGCCACCAGCGTGGGGTCGACCGCCGTGATGGTGGCCGCGGCCCGGGCCCGGGAGACCGAGAGCGCAGACCCGCTGATCCGCGACCCGTACGCCCGAGTCCTGGTGGCCGGGGCCGGGGCCGGTATGTGGGAGAACCTCCTCGACGATGCCATGGTCGAACGGATCGCCGAGAGCGATCCCACGGCCGCCGCCATGTTCGACAATATGCTCGGCTATCAGGCGGTCCGGACATTGTTCTTCGATACCTTCTTCGCCGACGCAGTGGCCGCCGGAATCCGCCAGATCGTGATCCTGGCCTCGGGTCTGGACTCCCGGGCCTACCGGCTGGACTGGCCGGCGGGAACGGTGATCTACGAACTCGACCAGCCCAAGGTGCTGGACTACAAGGCGGCCGCCCTGGCCGAGCACGGAGTGACGGCCACCGCGGTGCGTCATGAGGTGCCGATCGACCTCCGTCAGGATTGGCCGGCGGCGCTGAAGGCGGCCGGTTTCGATTCCGCTCGGCCCGCCGCCTGGCTTGCCGAAGGGCTGCTGATGTATCTGCCGGCCGACGCGCAGGACCGGCTCTTCCAGCAAGTCACCGAACTGAGCGCCCCGGGCAGCCGACTCTCGGTGGAGGCCGTTCACCACCAGGACGAAGAGCGCCGGGAGCGGATGCGGGAGCGGTGGCAGAAGATGTCCGATGACCTCGGCATCGAACGGGATGTCGACATCTCCGAACTCACCTACAACGATCCGGTCCGGGCCGACGCCACCGAATGGCTCGGCGGGCACGGGTGGAGTGCCGCCGGTGTCTCCTCCACCGATGAGATGCGACGGCTGGACCGCTGGACCGAGGTGCCCGAGGAGGACCACCAGGACGGTTTCTCCAGCTTTGTCATCGCCGAACGTCAGGGCGGCAGCCGGTAACGGGGTCGGACCGGATCCCGCCTCGATACGATGACCCCGCCGGGCGGTGCCATACCCCCGGGCTACACCGTTCACCGAGAGGAATCCCATGCCCGGAGTACAGGATCGCGTCGTCATCGTCACCGGTGCCGGGGGCGGCCTGGGCCGCGAATACGCGCTGACCCTGGCAAAAGAGGGCGCCAGTGTCGTCGTCAACGACCTTGGCGGGGCCCGGGACGGCACCGGCGCCGGACATTCGATGGCCGACCAGGTGGTCGACGAGATCAAGGCGGCCGGTGGCCGGGCGGTCGCCAACTACGACTCGGTAGCCGATACCTCGGGTGCGCAGAGCATCGTCAAAACCGCTCTGGAGGAGTTCGGGGCCGTCCACGGGGTGGTGAGCAACGCCGGCATTCTGCGTGACGGCACCTTCCACAAGATGAGCGACGAGGCCTGGGACTCAGTGCTCAAAGTCCACCTTTACGGCGGTTATCACGTCCTCCGCGCCGCCTGGCCGCATTTCCGGGAGCAGAGCTATGGCCGGATCGTCGTGGCGACCTCCACCAGTGGGCTGTTCGGCAATTTCGGTCAGGCCAACTACGGCGCGGCCAAACTGGGTCTGGTCGGCCTGATCAACACGCTCGCCCAGGAGGGTGCGAAGTACAACATCAAGGCCAACGCGCTGGCGCCGATCGCGGCCACCCGGATGACCGAGGACATTCTGCCCCCGGAGGTGTTCGAGAAACTCACCCCGGAATATGTGGCACCGGTGCTGGCCTACCTGTGCACCGAGGAGGTGCCCGATACCGCCGCGGTGTTCATCGTCGGCGGCGGCAAGGTCCAGCGAACCGCGCTGTTCCAGAACAAGGGTGTGACCTTCGAGAAGGTGCCCACCGTCGACGATATCGCCGCCAACTGGTCGCAGATCGACGATCTGTCGGCCGCCGAACCGGCCGCGTTCAAGCTCTAACGGCTCGAATCTCCTGTTGCCGGGAGTTTTTCGCCGAGTGCTGCGGACACGGCTGCCTGGAACACCGATTCGTCCGGTGTGACTGCGGTCCAGCGCTGGAAAATCTGCATCGCCAGTTGCACGAGCATTTCCACCCCGTCGACGATGCGGCATCCGTGTTCGGTGGCGGTGGACAGAAACGGGGTGATGCGCGGGTTGGTGATCACATCCACCACGACGCAGGCGGGATCCACCGAGTCCCACTGCAGCCCCACCGGTTCCAGGTCCGGCGCGCAGCCGAGGTGGGTGGCGTTCATCAGTATTCCGGTGCCGTCCGGCACCTGCACCGGCCGATCCCAGGCCCGCCAGTCACAGGGCACCCCGGTCGCCGCCCGCACCCGCTGGCAGACCTCCAGGCCCTGGGACTCACGGCGGGTCACCAGGGTCAGATGCGCGGCACCGGCCCAGGCCATCTCTACCGCCATCGCGCGGCCGGCGCCGCCGGCACCCAGCATGACCACCCGTTGCCCACCTAGCGGCTCCACTTTCTCGATCGCCCGCACAACACCTTTGCCATCGTTGTTGTGACCGATCAGCCGTCCCGCCTCGATGGTGAGGTAATTGGCGGCGCCGATGGCGCGAACGTCATCGTCGAGCTCATCGAGCAGGTCCATCACCGCCACCTTGTACGGCACGGTGATCGCCATACCCCGGTATCCCAGAGGACGCAGCGCCGCCACGGCCAGAGCCAGATCATGCCGGTCGGCGATATCGTTCTTCCAGAACTGCCAGTGCAGGCCGTAGTGGGCGTAGACGGCGTCGAACATCCGATCAATCGGATTCTCGGCGACCGGATGGCCCAACATCCCGGTCATGTGTTTCTGGGGCGGGATGACGGTCACGGTCGGAAGCGTAGTGCTGGATAGGCTCGGCCGGTGAACAGCGTGGGGATCGTCCTGGTCGCGCTGGCGATCGCGGTCGGACTGGTCGGAATGCTCGTACCCCTGCTGCCCGGCACGCTGCTGGTCTACGCGGCGGTCGCGGTGTGGTCGGTCCTGGAGCGGAACACGGTGTCGTGGACAGTCCTCGCGGTGGTGACGGTGGTGCTCGGCGGCGGCCAGCTGATCAAATACCTGTGGCCGGTGCGCCGGATGCGGGCGGCCGATATCGGCGGGGCCACCCTGGCCGCCGGCGCCGTGCTCGGCGTCATCGGATTTTTCGTCATCCCGGTCCTCGGGCTGGTCGTCGGCTTCGTCGCGGGTGTCTACCTGGCCGAACTCCTGGCCCGCCGGGACTGGCGGCGAGCCTGGGCGGCGACGGTGCACGCCGTCAAGGGTGTGGCGCTGTCCGTCGGGGTGGAACTCGGAGCCGGTCTGCTCGCGACGGCGGTGTGGGTGGTGGGGGTTGTCCTGAGCTGAGCGGCTCGGCTGACCGCTATCCCAGCAGCCGGGTCCGCAGCAAGGTCACGTCCTGTTCGCTCACTCCGGCGGCGCGCAGGTAGCCGTCCAGGCCGCCGTGGGTATCGTCAAGCACCCGCCGCGCGCGGAGCAGGTACTCCTCGCGGACGCCGAGCACCTCATCGGTCAGCCGGGATTCCGCGAACGCCAGGATCTCATCGGTCGTCTCCTCCCGGTGGCTCATAGTGTCGAGAATCTGCCGGCGCAGGGCCGGGACGGCATCATTGCTGCGCAGGTAGTCGGTCAGGATCAAGCTGGGATCCACGCCTGCCGCCTCCAGTGCCAATGCGACGGCGAAGCCGGTGCGGTCCTTACCCGCGAAGCAGTGCACCAGGACCGGTCGGCCGGCACCGATCATGCCGATGATCTGGCGGACGGCCCGCAGCGCCCCGCCGAGGGTGGGGAAGCGTTCGTACTCACCGACCATCCAACGGGTGGCCGCCACGGCGGGTTCCTCATCGGAGTACTCGGTCATCATCTTCTGCCAGCTGGACTCGTGTGGAGCCTCGGTGTCGGTAACGGCGTCCTTGTCGTGGGATACTTCCGGGAACGGAAGGTGGTGCACCACAGTGCCATCCGGTACCGCCCCGGCTCCCCGGCGCCGCAGTTCGGCGTGTGATCGCAGGTCGGCGATGTCGGTGATAACCAACTCGGTGAGTAGTGCCCGTCCGGTGTCGTCGAGTTTGCTCAGCTCACTGGACCGGAACAGCCTGCCCGGAGCAACCTCGGCGGTCTCGGCGACATCGCGGAAGTTCCAGGCGCCGGAGAGTGTCGTGGGTGGCGTGGTCACCCGTGTACCGCCGCTGCCGCCAGTGGGCCCGGCTCGCGGCCGAGCTCGGCCCGAGCCACGGTGCGCAGATGCACCTCGTCGGGTCCGTCGAAGATCCGCATGGCCCGCTGCCAGCCGTACATCCTGGCCAGCGGGAAGTCGTCACTGACTCCGCCGCCGCCGTGTACCTGGATTGCCCGGTCGATGACATTGCAGGACATCAGCGGAGCCACCGCTTTGATCTGGGATACCAGAGCGAACGCCGCCCGGTTGCCGTGCTGGTCGATGGTCCATGCCGCCTTCTCGCACAGTAGCCGCGCCTGATCGATCTCGTTGCGGGAGAACGCGATCTGCTGCTGCACCATGCCCTGTTCGGCGAGTGGCCTGCCGAAAGCGATACGGGTCCGGGCACGTTCGGTCATCAGCGCCAGGGCGCGTTCGGCCACTCCGATGGCCCGCATGCAGTGATGGATGCGGCCGGGACCCAACCGGGCCTGGGCGATCGCGAAGCCCATCCCCTCCTCGGCCAGCAGGTTTGACGCGGGGACTCGGACATTGTCGTAGAGGATCTCGGCGTGGCCGTGCTGGTCCTGCCAGCCGAATACCGACGTGGATCTGAGGATGGTGACTCCCGGGGTGTCCACGGGCACCAGGATCATCGACTGCTGCTGATGGGACGCGGCCTCGGGGTTGGTGCGCCCCATCACGATCAGGACGGCGCAGCGTGGGTCGTTGGCCCCTGAGGTCCACCACTTGCGGCCGTTGATGATGTAGTCGTCACCGTCACGGACGATGGAGGTTTCGATATTGCGAGCGTCGCTGGAAGCCACCGCAGGTTCGGTCATCGAGAAGGCGCTGCGGATCTCGCCGGCCAGCAGTGGATCCAGCCACCGTTTCTTCTGATCGTCGGTGCCGAACATGTGCAGCACCTCCATATTCCCGGTGTCCGGGGCGGCGCAGTTCAGCGCCTCCGGGGCGATCTCGGTGCTCCACCCGCTCAGTTCGGCCAGGGGCGCGTACTCCAGATTGGTCAGCCCGGACACGCTGGGCAGGAAGAGGTTCCACAACCCGCGATCGCGGGCCGTCTTCTTCAACTCCTCGACCACGGGGGGGACGGTGAAGTCATCGGGGCCGGCCGCGGCCCGGTGCTCGTCATAGCGTTTCTCTGCCGGTAACACGTGATCGACCATGAACTCAGTGAGTCGTTTGTGGTGATCGGCCGCCTTGGCGGACATGGCGAAGTCCATAGCCGCAACCATAGGCCACAACGGCCCACCGGTGCCCCGGTGTCGTAGCCGGTGCCAACGGCTTTCTCGGGTGATTCGCCCCCGCTCCGCCGCCGGTGGGGATACGGTTTCGGGGGCGGCCAGGGACGGGCGAAAACCTCCCGGGTCATGGCAGGCGAGTTGATGTGAGGACCCCACCGTGTGCGATCACCTCGGCAGGTTTCCGGCGTTCACACCCGCGCCCCGGGCCCCGGCCCCGACGCCGGACACCGCGGCGGACCCCGACGCGACGACGGTGTTTCGCGGGGGCTGCGTCTACACCCTGGATGCCGGCCGGCCGTGGGCGCAGGCGGTAGCGGTCCGGGGCCGGGAGATCCTCGCGGTGGGATCCGACGCCGAGGTCGCGGCGGCCGCCGGGCCCGGAGGGCGGATTGTCGAACTGGCCGGCCGGATGCTGATACCCGGCTTCGTCGAAGCTCATATCCACCCGTTGCTGGGAGGGCTGCTGACCTCCGGCGCCGATCTGCAGGTTCCCGACCGGGATGCGGCCCTATCCGCCGTCGCCGACTACGTCGAGCTCAACCCTGATGGACCGGTTCGCGGATTCGGCTGGCGGATGGACATGTTCGACCCGGAAGGTCCCCATCGCGATGACCTCGACGAGATTCTGCCGGATCGGCCGGCGCTGCTGTTCGGGATCGACGCACACGGGATGTGGGTGAACACCGCGACGCTGAAACGCGCCGGCATCAACCGCGACAGCCCGGACCCGGTGCCGGGTTTCAGCACCTTCGCCCGGGACGCCGACGGTGAGCCCACCGGTTTCATCCAGGAGGCCCCTGCGATGCTCAGCGTCCTCAGCGCCGTCGAGCCACTGACGCCCGATGTGTTGAGTGGTCTGTTCGCCGGCTGGGCGGAAAAAGCCGCGGGGGCCGGGATCACGGCGTTATTCGACGCCGGTATGCCACCTGCGGAAGGGGACCCGGACGGTTTGGCCGATATTTACACCGACCTGGAGGCACGCGGCCGGCTCCCGTTCCGGGTGGTCGTCTCGCACCTGGTCAAGGAACCGCCGCTCGATGGCGCGGTGGCGGCGGTGTTGGGATTGCGGGAACGGTTGGGAACCGAACTCGTTAGTGGCGGAGTGATGAAGATCCTCGGCGACGGGACGTTGGAGGGGCATACCGCCTACCTGATGGAGCCGTACGCCGACCGGCCCGACTCGGTGGGCCAGACACCGTTCACCGAGCGGCAGTGGCATCGGCTGATCGCCGAGGCGGACGCGGCCGGTCTCGACGTGCATGTGCATGCCCTGGGGGACCGAACCGTCCGGATCGCGCTGGACGCGATCGAGGCCGCGATCGCGGCGAACCCCGAGCGGGATCGCCGGCACACCATCGCCCATCTCGAACTCGTCGACGATGCCGACCTGCCACGCTTCGGGAGGCTGGGTGTCATCGGTCAGTTCTCGGCCAACTGGATGGCCGCCGATCCGAGTAACACCGGAACCACCCTGGATCGGTGCGGGCCGGCGCGGTATCGCACCATTTACCGTCCCCGGGCGTTGATCGACGGCGGCGCCACGATCGCGTTCGGCAGCGACTGGCCCGCGGCAAGCTGGTTCTCCACCTACAAACCACTCGATGCGATCGAGACTGCGGTGACTCGTCAGTCGGTGGGCCGACCGGATATGGCCGTCCTCGAACCCGCCCGCGAGCGGTTGGATCTGGCCCAGGCGCTGCACGCGGCAACTCTTGGTGCGGCCCGGCAATTACGGCTCGACCATCTTGTCGGCTCGGTGCAGCCCGGTAAGCGGGCCGACTTGGTTGTCCTGCGCAGCAACCTTTTTGAGATTGATCCGCACCACATCGCCGCAACCCCGGTTGATATGACGATGATGAACGGACGCTTCACCCACGGCGGCTGAGGCCGCCGCGGGTGAAGCGTGGGAACCGTTTCTGCTCAGAGATCGATGGTGCCCGCCTGTCCGGTTCCCGCCGGCAGTTCGGTGATGGCTCCGTCGCCGCCGATGATCCGCTCGCCGTTCAGGCTCGAGTCGGCGCGGATGGTCGCGAGGTCTTCGCCGAGCACCGATGACCGGTAGGCCGCGGTGATCAGGCTCTCCGGTGAGCCGGTGGCGTCATTGGTGATGTCCCAGAACATCATTCCGCCCAGTCCCAGGTCCTCGGCCCACTGTGCCTTCTGCGCGATGGACGTGGGCGTCTCGAACGAGGTGAACAGTTTCTCGGTCGGGTTGTACAGGTAGGCCGACTGGGCATTGTCATCCCAGTACAGCACCCAGTCGCCGGCTGGATCCTGAACCTGGGCGAGCAGATCCTTGTAGTCGTACACGCCGGTCTCGAACGTGCCCGGCGCCCCGCCACTGGCGGCCTCCAGATAGCCACCGTCGCCACCGTCGGCGACACCGCTCCAACCGCGGGTGTACAGCGGTGCTCCGAGCACGAGTTTGTCGGGGTCGACACCCGCGGCGAGATAGAGCGACACGGCGGTCGCCATGTCGTAGCCGTTGGGGTCGCCGGTGATGGCCGACTGATGACCGGTGGTGTCCTCCCAGGTGCCGTGGAAGTCGTAGGACATCAGGTTGAAGAAATCGACACTCGGCGCCAGGCCGGCCGCGTTGAAGTTGGCGATCTTGTCATACCCGCCCGGGGCCGCCACCGAGATCTCGTAGGTGGTGCCGTTCTGCGCACCGAGGACGTCCAACTTCTGGCGGACCAGAGCGAGAAGCGCGGCGTAGTTCTCGCCGTCGTCCGGGCTCACCGAGTTGCTCGCCAGACCGCCGCCGCCGGGGTACTCCCAGTCGAAGTCGACGCCGTCGAACATCTGATAGGTGTCCAGGAACGAGACGATGGAGTTGGCCAGCGTCTCCCGGCCCTCAGCGGTGGCGGCGACGTTGCTGAAGTTGCCCGACAGCGTCCAGCCGCCGATGGCGACACTCGTCCGCAGATGCGGGTACTTCTCTTTGAGCTGGGCGATCTGATTGAAGTTGCCCCACACCGTCTGCTCTGCGCGTGGGTCGCCAGGTGGGTAGTACCAGAGGTCCGCTTCGCCGGAGACCGAGTCCGCGGCACTGAATCGTTTGTCGACCGCGGCGTAGCTGTCGTAGAGCGCCACCTCACCCGCGCTCGTCACGTTCAGGAACGAGTAGATGACATGGGTGAGCTGATCGGCGGGGATATCGGCGACCTGGAAGTTGCGGTCGTAGATTCCCCATTCCGGGAAGTACGCGGCGAGTACCTTGTCGTGTTCGGCGATCGCGCCTGCGGTCTGTCCCGGGTCGCCCGGTGTGACGACCGGCGGTGTCACGACCGGCGGTGTCACGACCGGCGGTGTCACCACCGGTGGGGTGACCACCGGCGGGGTGACGACCGGCGGGGTGACCACCGGCGGGGTGACGACCGGCGGGTCTACGACCGGTGGGTCCACGACCGGTGGGTCCACGACCGGCGGGGTAACCACCGGCGGGGTGACGACCGGCGCGGCCCCCACGACGTCTTGCCATTTGGTCAGGGTGGCCGGGTCCAGGGCGATGATGTTAGCGGTGCTCAGCTGGTCCAGCCCCACTCCGTCGAGGGTGTAGGTCTGATTGTTTCCGACAATGGCGATCTGGGTGGACCCGCCGGTTTCGTCAATCTCGAAGTTGGCCGGCTGGAACCAGCCGAAGTCCAACTTGTCGGCGGCTGGATCGAAGTCGAGCACGGTATCGGTGGCCCACTTCCACGAGATTGTCGTCGTGGTGCCGTCATTCGATCCACTGGGTGGGGTGACGACCGGTGGGGTGACGACCGGCGGGTCCACGACCGGTGGGTCCACGACCGGCGGGGTGACCACCGGCGGGTTCACGACCGGTGGGGTGACGACCGGTGGGGTGACGACCGGCGGGGCCCCGATGGCGTTTTGCCATTTGGTCAGGGTGGCCGGATCCAGGGCGATGATGTTGGCGGTGCTCAGCTGGTCCAGCCCCACTCCGTCGAGGGTGTAGGTCTGGCTGTTGCCGAGGATGGCGATACGGGTGGAGCCGGCGGTTTCGCCGATCTCGAAGTTGGCCGGCTGGAACCAGCCGAAGTCCAACTGATCGGCGGCCGGGTCGAAGTCCAGCAGCGTGTCGGTGCCCCAATTCCACGAGATGGTCGTGGTGGTGCCCCCGGGTGTGAGCGTCCCGCCGCCGGTTGTGCCGTCGCCGGTCGTGCCGCCACCGGTCGTGCCGCCACCGGTCGTCCCGCCATCCGGCGCCGGGGTGGTGTAGTCGACGACGTTGGTGGTGCCGTAGTCGTTGAAAATTCGGCTGAAGCTGCCGGCGGCCTCGCTCAGGCCGGAGGCGGTCGGGGTGGCCAGTCCGAGCGAGCCCGGGGTGTCGCGGGACACCGACCACATCGAGAGCATGCCCAGACCGTTGACCCGCGCGAAGTCCTCAAGGGCCTGCGCATCGGCGGGGGTGAACACCTCGGTGAGGACGTCGTTGACGCCGATCATCGGGGTGACGCCCAGTTGGCTCCAGTCGTAGCTGCGGCCGTAGTCGCTGTAGAGCTGTGAGAGTTGAGTGTGGGTGGACTCTGCGGCCTGGATGGCGTAAGTGCCCATGGTTTGGGCGTTGGGTCCACTGGTGGGTGCGGCCGATTCGCCATAGTCCATCGCCATGACGTTGACTCCGGCGAGGTTGACCCCGGCCTGCAGCGCTGATTCCACGACGTTGAGGCCGTCGCGGGTGAGCCCGCTGGGCAGCACCGGCAGCGTGTACCAGACTTCCAACTCCGGCCGCGACTGCCCGAGTAGCGCCAGGGCTTGGCTGTGCAGCTCGATCGACGGAGCGTCGGCGACCGCGGCGCCTTCGATATCGAAGTCGAGGTGGCTGATCTGGAAGGTGTCGACGACCTCACCGTAGGCATCGGCCAGCGATGCTGCGTCGAGTCCGCGGGCGGCGTAGGCCTGGGCGAGACTGGTGCCCGCTGCACCGCCCAGCGAGATCATGACGTCGCCGCCGGCCGCCTGGAACTGCTCTATCGAGCGGTTGATCGCCTGGGCCTGCTCGGTATCGGCGCCCGGCTCCAGTGCGGACAGTCCGGCCCAGGCGAGCGTTGCGTCGGGAGTGGACTGCAGGAAGGCAAGGGTCATCAGCGTGGCCCCGGTGGCCTCCGAGATCGTCAGCAGATCCGGGACCGGCCAGCCTGCCATGTCCACGTAGGGGGCGAAGAAGGCCTCACCCCACTGGGCTGTCGTCACGCCCACATCGCCTGACTCACCCGTGCCTGACTCACCGGTGCCTGAATCACCAGAGTCGTGGGAGCCGTGAGATCCATCGGCACCGCCATCATCGGAGGCATCCGGATCAGTTGACTCATCGCCGGTTGGGGCGGTGTCGTCGTCGAGGATGGTGCCGGTTGCGGTGGTGTCGGTGATGGTGGCGCCGGTGGGGTTGGACAGGGTGATGGTGAAGGTTTTGTCGGTTTCGGGTGTGGTGTCGGGGAG
>Ga0180430_10000710_pt1 | contig 35469 bp, 30 predicted proteins | sample SS_ome_9_FD_132999 | JGI IMG/M metagenome (GOLD analysis project Ga0180430, IMG submission 132999) | Hypersaline lake sediment archaeal communities from the Salton Sea, California, USA - SS_1_S_2 metaG | ecosystem: Environmental > Aquatic > Non-marine Saline and Alkaline > Hypersaline >...
GTCCTGAATCAATGGCATAGGAAGCCGGTTTCATTACCAGGTTTTCAATGTGGCCCAGAATATCAAATTCATCGGGTGCCGTGTTTCCCATGGCTGTTTTACTTCCGATAAGAACATCCGGCTGGAACTCCGATATCACATGACGAATGGGGAAATTATCATAGATGCCACCGTCATAGAGAATGTTCCCTTCCACGACAATGGGGCGAAAATAGAGCGGAACAGTCATGGACGCCCTTATGGCCTGACTCAGGTCTCCCTTGCGGAAAACAATCTCTCTGCTGTTACTAATATCCACCGCATTGCATAGAAAGGGGACAAAAAGGCTGTCAAAATCATAGCCGGCAGCTGCGCTGGCCCTGGAAAATATTTCCATGAAAGCATAGTCCATTAAATGATTGGGTATCACGCTAATGGGAATCCGGGTTTTGTTGACGGTATCTTTTAGATCGATCCCCACATTGAAAAGATCGGGAGCCGGGTCTTCCTCCTTAAAATAGTACTTATACCTTTCTTCAATAACTCCACTCATCCAGTAGGCAAAGTCATCGGACTTGATGATGGCAATCATTTCATCGGTATTCATACCCATGGCATAGCAGCCTCCAACAATGGCCCCCATGGACGTACCTCCAATATAATCGATGGGAATCCTGTGCTCTTCCAGGGCTTTGATTACCCCTATATGAGCCAGTCCCTTCGATCCACCTCCGCTTAATACCAGACCCACAGACTGGCTGTAGACCATCACAGACAACAGGGCAAATACAGTCAGCAGGAGATATTTTCTAAACATTCGTTTTATCTTTGCAGAGCTATTCTCTATTAAAAATACGTGTTTTATGATGAAGAAGTGTCTTTCTCTGACGAATGTTTCATGGATAATTTTACTCATTTTATCTTCTCTTCAACTGGCCGCTCAGCAAAAGACTGAGGGCACGATGATTAAGATCTCTACTTCCAGGGGGGATATGTTGGTCAGGCTGTATGACGAAACTCCTGCCCACCGCGATAACATGATCAAACTTGTAAAGGAAGGATTCTATAACAATCAGCTCTTCCACAGAGTTATAAAGGATTTTATGATCCAGGGTGGGGATCCACATTCTGTTGGTGCGCCCAAAGGACAGCGTCTGGGTTCCGGTAGTCCCGGATATACCCTTCCAGCCGAATTCAATCCTTCTCTGATTCATAAAAAAGGTGCTCTGGCAGCTGCCAGGAAGGGCGACCGGGTAAATCCGGAGCAGGCATCCAATGGCTCACAGTTTTACCTGGTACAGGGAAGAGTCCTTACTCCTGAGGAAATAAACTTCATGATTCAGCAAGGAGCGGCTAATTTCTCGGAAGAGAGTAAAAAAATCTATACCTCCCTTGGCGGAACTCCTCACCTGGATGGCGCTTATACTGTTTTTGGTGAAGTGGTGGAGGGCCTTGAGGTTCTGGATTCTATTGCCTCTCAGCCCTGTGATGCTTACAATCGCCCCCTGGAAGACGTAAGCTTTACCATCACTCTGCTCAAGTAAGCCTCTTTTTTATACTTTTGTATCTCTAATTCAAACAGATATGCTGCAAAATATTGACAGGATCCTGGAAGATGCCAAACAATTTAAGGCCGGAAGCAGGGACGAAATCGAGCAATTCAGAATAAAATACCTGGGAAAGAAGGGCATCCTGGCATATCTGTTCCGTGATTTCAAAGAACTTCCTACCGAACAGAAGAAAGAAACAGGACAGAAGATCAATCAACTAAAACAGTTTATCGCTGCAAAGATTGATTCCTTACTGGAAGAATTGGGTACGGAAGGGGAGGACCGGGGTAGTGCCGACCTCACTCTTCCCGGACCACCGGTTCAGTCCGGAGCCCGGCACCCCATATCCATAGTCCGTAACGAAATCATCTCCATTTTTGGCAGGCTGGGTTATACCATATCCGAGGGGCCGGAAATCGAGGATGACTGGCACGTCTTTTCTTCTCTCAATTTCCCTCCCGAACATCCTGCAAGGGACATGCAGGATACCTTCTTTATTGAAAAAGATCCCGACATCCTGCTAAGAACTCACACTTCCTCGGTGCAAGTGCGGGTTATGGAAAAAGAAAATTTGCCCATAAGAACAATTTCGCCGGGTAGGGTATTTCGAAATGAAGCCATATCTGCCAGAGCCCATTGCATATTTCACCAGGTAGAAGGACTTTATATTGATGAGAATGTAAGTTTTGCCGATCTCAAACAAACCCTGCTTTATTTTGCTCAGGAGATGTTCGGACAGGAAGTGGAGATCCGGCTTCGTCCTTCCTATTTTCCTTTCACAGAGCCTTCTGCCGAAATGGATATCAGCTGTCAGATATGCGGAGGAAAGGGATGCAACGTTTGTAAATACACGGGCTGGCTTGAGATACTCGGCTGTGGTATGGTAGATCCCAACGTGCTGGAATTTAATAACATAGATTCCAAGAAGTATACAGGCTTCGCATTTGGCATGGGCATCGAGCGCGTGGCTATGCTCAAATATCAGGTGAAGGATCTCAGGCTATACTTCGAAAATGATATTCGTTTTCTGGAGCAATTTTCTGCTGCCTGGTAAATTCAGCGCCTATTCTTCAATGATTATTTCATGTTCAATGGGAAAGGCTTCGGCATAATTGGCCGATACACCACAATACCTGGTGACTGAAAGATCTACGGCTTTTTCCACGTTTTTCCGGTTAATGCCCTTTCCTTTGATCTTGTAGATTACCTTCATTCCTTCAAATCGCTTGGGATGCTCTTCGGTAACATCACCTTCAACAGCCACTGTAAATTCTTCCACATTTTCCCGCATTTTTTTCAAAATGGCAGCCACATCCATGCCGGTACAACCAGCCAGAGCGACCATCATTAATGGCTTGGGGCGGGGACCCGTATTTTTCCCCCCATGCTCCTGAGAACTATCCATATAGATTTTATGTCCGTCCACTTCTGCTTCAAATGCAAGATCATTTAACCAGGTTGCTGATACTGTTTCCTTCATCCCTTTAAGTTTTCAATTGATATTTCGTTATTTTTAGGTATTCTTCTTATGATGCCTTACGATGAATCATATGACATGGGATGCGAATCCTGCACCATTAGAACCCATCCGCTCTTCCGCCACCTTGGTCCTGAGGAACTCCAGGAAATTTCTCTAAGCAAAATAACAGAAATCCATAAGCGAGGTTCCGTGGTCTACGAAGAAGGAAACCGTATAAAGGGTTTCTACTGCGTCCAAAAAGGCATCGTAAAGATATACAAAACCGGTATTGATGGAAAAGAACAAATCATTCGTTTTGCCAAACCCGGCGATGTCATAGGTTACCGTTCCGTGGTTAGCAATGAACCTGCCTGCACCACCACTGAAGCCCTGGAAGAAAGTATCCTGTGTCACATTCCTGCTGAAATACTACTCAATCTCATTCAGCTTAACGGAAACTTTGCTGTGGAATTAATGAAGCTTACCTGCAAAGAACTGGGAGAAGCAAACTCCTACATCACCGATATTGCACAAAAAACCGTGAAGGAACGGCTGGCAGAAATACTAATTCAGCTGGAGGAAGAATTCGGGGAAGATGAAGCAGGTGTGCTGAGAGTATCCCTTACCCGCGAAGAGCTTTCCAACATTGTGGGTACAGCTACTGAATCCATCATCCGGCTTCTTTCCGAGTTTAAAAACCGGGGCTATCTGGAACTAAACGGAAGGAAAATAAAAATCCTGGACAAGCCAGGATTAAGATACATTGCAAATATGTAGCCGGGATCAGTCCACCAGCTTATTGACAACTATATGTGCCAGGAGGCCTCCAACGATTAAGCCAAGGCTCAGACCCAGGTTTGCATTTGTTTGCACCTTGGTGAAAACCACAATTCCGAGAACGATTACTCCGGCCAGTATCACCAGAAGTCCACTATTCTTCAATAAATCTCTTAACATGACTGATCTGTTTGATTCCTCACAAATATATACAAAATATCAAAATAAAAAGTTCTGCCGATCCTTGAATTTCCCCAGGTGTTCATAGGCATTGGTGGTTACCTCTCTTCCTCTGGGTGTACGTTTGATATAACCTTCCTTGATTAAAAAGGGCTCATATACTTCTTCGATGGTTCCGGCTTCTTCTCCCACCGCTGTGGCAATGGTATTCAGGCCTACGGGTCCACCCTGGAATTTATCAATGATGGTGGAAAGTATTTTATTATCCATTTCATCCAGACCGGATTGATCGATATTAAGGGCATCCAATCCATAACGGGTAATATCCATATCAATTTTACCATCTCCTTTTACCTGGGCAAAATCCCTGATTCTTCTTAACAAAGCGTTTGCTATCCTCGGGGTACCCCTGCTCCGCGAGGCAATTTCCTCAGCTGCATTCTTTTTAATTTCCACCTTCAAAATACCGGAAGATCTAAGCACTATCCCGGTTAAAACTTCACTATCGTAGTATTCGAGAAGGGATTTAATTCCAAACCTGGCTCTAAGTGGTCCGGTCAGTAAACCTGAACGGGTAGTTGCCCCGATGAGGGTAAAGGGTTGGAGTGTAAGCTGAACGGAACGAGCAGCAGGACCCTTATCTATCATAATATCAATACAATAATCCTCCATTGCCGAATACAGGTACTCTTCAACTATGGGTGATAAGCGGTGAATTTCATCGATGAATAATACATCCCCCTCTTCCAGTCCGGTGAGCAAGCCAGCCAGGTCTCCGGGTTTATCCAGTACCGGACCCGAGGTGATCTTAATTCCCACCTCCATTTCATTGGCGATTATATGAGCCAGGGTTGTTTTTCCCAATCCGGGAGGACCATGCAAAAGCACGTGATCAAGAGCTTCGTCCCGAAGCCGGGCTGCTTCCACAAAAATCTTCAGGTTCTCTACGATCTTTTTCTGGCCATCAAAGTCAGAAAATACAGCAGGTCGAAGCCGGGATTCAATTTCCAATTCTTTCTCGGACAATTTCTCATCCCTGAATTCAAACTCTTCTGCCATGCACTTTATCTGATTAATTTAACATCGCTCTCGGGAAGCTTGATCCGGATTCCGTTAATCCTCTGTTCTTCGTTCTGTTTGTAAGCTATGGTCATTACCAGGTTTCCACCACTATCGTATTTCTTCCAGGTTTTTTCCCTGATCCCCATCTGGTAGTATTGTTCCTCTTTGAGAGCCCCGTTGGGATAGAAGTATTTATGTCTTTTATCCGGATTACCCTGGCTATAGTTTCCTTCGTATTTTATGGATCCGTCATTGTAGTAATATTTCCACACTCCTTCTCTGAGACCAATTACATACTTCCCCTTTTCCTCGTGGTCGCCTACCCGATAAATCCATTCGCCTTCCCGTTCTCCATTGATGTATTCACCCTGGGTAAGTATATTTCCCGCTTGATCGTACTCCACAAACATCCCGTCTTCTCTGCCATTGAAATAACTTTCCTCTCTCCAAACATTCCCGTTGGGATAATACCAGGTCCAGCTTCCCCTGTACCTCCCCCGTTCGAATCTTCCTTTTTGCTCTACTCCCCCAGAGCGAAAACTATAGGTCCAGCTTCCCGACTTTTCATTATTCAGGTAGGTCCCCGAAGCACGAACTTCCCCTGAGGTATAAAAATCTTTCCAGGGCCCCGATCTTCTTCCCTGCTCATCGATAATGCCTTCCGAAATCTTCTGTCCCAATTCATTATACAGATAAGCATTTTCCACGACTCCTGCCGTATCAAAAAATCGATGAATACCAATGGGTACGCCTTCCTTATAACCTCCTGTGAAAATAAGCCTTCCCTGCTCGTCATAGGTGCTTTTCATATCGAGCAATTCCTTCATGTCTTCGTCGATCTCCTCCATGATCTGTCCCCGTTCATAACGAATAGCCAGAACCAGATCGCCCGTTCCGTCAAATTCCCTGTAATAACCATGGAGCTTGTCGTCCAGATATTGCTCTTCCTTTTTTATGTTCCCATTGTCGTAATATTCTCTGTGTGTACCCTGCTTATTCCCTTCCGGATCGACTCTGTTCACCCTTTCGCGGTCGACCACATAATTGTCCTTATACTTTAGTACGGTGATCAGGGTACTATCCCTGGTAAACTCCCTGGATAAGCCTTGCTTTTTTCCATCCTTATAGAAGACTATCAGTCGGAGTTCTCCGGTGGGATGATAATAATAAGAATTTCCCTCCTTTTTGCCTCTCACATACAATTCCTTGGAAATCAGAGTGCCTTGACCCGGATTTTCAGGATTATTGTGGGAGTAGCTATTGGAAAAACCACTCTTTTCACCCAACTGATAGGAGATCTGCTGGGTGAGTTCTCCGGCCTGATTGTAAAAATTCCAAATACTGTCAAGCAGAAAATTGGTACGTTTTCCTTCTGACTTTATGACCCCGGTGACATAATAGGTTCTCCAGAAACCATCGGGTTTACCATTTTTCATGACCCCTTCACTGGATACCTGTCCGTTGGGATATGAGATTTGTACATAAGTACTGTCGCCCATAGCTTCCTGAGCGTTTAGGCTTAAACTAACTGATACCAGCAACAGGGCCAGCCACAAATATTTTCTATCCCTTAACTGCATGAATTTTTTATAATTGAAGGCGATCCGATATTTCAAGCATCCTGCTTATGGATCCCCTTGCTTGATCCATCAAATCCTGTTCCAAAGTTATCTCAGGGAGCTCATACTTCAAAGTATTATAAATCTTTTTAAGAGATATCAGTTTCATATACTTGCAATCGTTGCATGCACAGGTAGAGTCTTTGGGGGGGGCAGGGATAAATACCTTATCCGGACTTGCCTTACGCATTTGATGAAGGATGCCCGATTCTGTGGCCACGATAAACTTCTTACCCTTATCCCTTTTTGTATAATTCAACAGGGAGGTAGTGGAACCTATATGATCGGCTACAATCAGGATGGGTTTTTCACATTCAGGATGTGCAATTATTTGAGCATCAGTATTTTCGCTCTTTAATTCCAGAATCCTTTCCAGGCTGAATTCTTCATGTACATGGCATGCTCCATCCCATATAATCATATCTCGACCAGTGATACTTCGGATGTAATTTCCCAGATTCCGATCGGGCGCAAATATGATCTTTTCAGATTCCGGGAGGCTTTCCACAATCTGCAATGCATTGGTTGAAGTACAGACAATATCTGTAAGAGCTTTTATTTCTGCTGTGGTATTTACGTAAGAAATGACTGTGTGTCCCGGATGTTTCTCTATAAACCTGGCAAAATCTTCCGGAGGACAGGAATCGGCCAGGGAACATCCTGCCTGCAGGTCGGGGATCAACACCTTCTTATCGGGAGCAAGGATTTTGGCAGTTTCTGCCATAAAATGAACGCCGGCAAAAAGAATAATATCGGCCTGCGTAGCCGCAGCCTGCTGAGAAAGCCCCAGGCTATCTCCCACAAAGTCGGCAATATCCTGAATTTCACCCTCCTGATAAAAATGCGCCAGTATGACAGCATTTTTCTGCTTTCTCATAAGATTGATCTCTTCAACAATATCCAGGGACTTATCCACATCCAGATCTATAAATCCCTTTTTCTCCATATCCCTTTTATTCACAATATCCATCTTATATATATATTATTATTTTAAATCTATAAATCTCTTAATGATGATGATAGGCGGTTGATTCTGTTTTAAAAAAAGTGAACGTATCTTTGCATAATCCAGTATTTACATAATAAACACATTATATTAACACCTGGAACAATTGTTAAGTTTTGAATAGAGGCAAGTTACACACTAAATCAACAACTGTTGAAAGCGTAGGTATTTAATAAAAGAAATACGAAAACAAAGATAATCACTGTTGACAATCTGTTTATCTTTCGCAACAAACTTAACAGCTTTCCTCATAAAGTAAACCTGAACCGGCAGGAAGCAGGATTATTAAAATCAATCAACAACAAATTAACCGAAGTCTTGTTAAAAAGTACAAGGATGAAAGAAGAGCTGGCAATTGCCTCAGACCACGCAGGATACGATATGAAAGTCGCTCTGCTAAAGTATTTACAAGAGAAGGGCTACAGAGTGAGAGACTTTGGTGCTGACTCAGCAGAAGCGGTGGATTATCCCGATTACGGTCATCCTTTGGCTGAGGCGGTGGAGTCGGGAGACTGCGATTTGGGAATTTCCCTTTGTGGAAGCGGCAATGGCATAAATATGGTGACCAATAAACATAAGGGTATCCGGGGAGCGCTTTGCTGGAACGCGGAGATCAGCATGCTGGCCAGACTGCATAACGATGCAAATATCTGTTCCATTCCGGCCAGGTTTCTGGATCTTGAAACAGCCATCCATATTGTGGATGCTTTTCTGAACACCGATTTTGAAGGAGGAAGGCACGTGAAAAGAATAAAGAAAATACCCATAAAGAAGGAATAAATGTTATCCCATACCAGTAAATATGCCATCAGGGCGCTTATATACCTGGAGCTTTATTCCAACAAGGAAAAGAAAGTGGGTATCAAGGAGATTTCACAGAAGCTGGATATACCCTCCCCATTTTTAGGCAAAATATTGCAGACCCTGGTGAAACACAATTTTCTGAATTCTGTGAAAGGCCCCAACGGAGGATTCTATTTAAATAGGCCTGCCATAGATCTTACCTTGATGGAAGTAATTGAAGTTATTGACGGCACAGATTCTTTTGAAGAATGTGTAATCAGAAACGAAGCATGTGATCACAACAACCCGTGCAGCATGCATAGTAAAATGGCACCCCTGTGGAAGGAAATGCGAAGCGTATTTGTTACCGAGACCATAGCCGATCTGGTATCAGAATTCAAAGAAGATAGGGACAGGATCAGGATCTGAGGAAGTTGAAAATCTTCCACCTTCCCACAAGCCGGTAGGCAATATATCCGGCCACCAAACCCAGGAAGTTCGCCAGCAGATCATACCATTCGGCCGCACGGCTGGCAACCACAGTAGCCTGAAGCACCTCAATCAATGCGCTTAAGGCAAAAATGGAGAATATAATAAGCATATGCATGGCAAGGCGGGGAGGACTTTTCCTGCTTTCAAGCAAAGCCACAAAACCCAGAGCTGCATACATGCCCATGTGAATCATTTTGTCGTAATGAGGGATGGAAAATAGGAAAGAACCAGGCATGTTTTGCCCGGGTATCAGACTTAATAAGGCAATAAGCAGAGCCAGCAGGATGGTAAATTTATATTGGAACATGTAACTTAGCATATCTGAAAGGCGCTTAGGCCAGAACAAAGATGACAATAATTTTGAAATGAAACTGGAAGAGTTACTGGCCAAGCTGCAAGCGGAGCAAATAAACACCTGGTTTGATCTGGGCTTGTTCCTGGACAGGCTAAAAGAGGAAGGCCCCTTTCCCCATATGCAGGTGGAAGACTCTCTGGATGAGTTCAAGGAAACCATCAGAACCGGAGGGATTGGCTTACTCACCTTCCATTATATGGTGGATGGTGTAACGGTAGAAGCAGAGAAGTATGCTTCCCTGCTAAGGCGTAATTTGCCCGGAGTTCCCATTCATTTTATTGCCGGAAAGATTAATAATAAAACCGTACCCTTCATCCATGCCGAACACAAGCAGAAGGTCATTCCCGAACTGGCGGGCTTCGATGAGTGGGAGCTTTACAAAGATTTCTACTTCAACAAGCTGCAAAGAGGAAGCAGGGTTTACAATGAGTTGATCCTTAAGCTGTGGAAGCAAACCCTGCTTATTGTTGAAAAGCTGGGAAAGTATATTGAGGAAGAAGGAATTGAGCTGCTGTTCCTGATCAACGTTTGTTCCAACCCGGGTAATGTGGCTTTTGCGCTGGCCGCAGTATTATTGTCTGAATACCTTGAAATTCCGGTAATCAATAATAACCACGATTTCTACTGGGAGGGAGGAAAAGGTAAAATCGAAAGGGAAAAAGAGGGCATCAAACCCGGGCCGAGGGATTTTTTCTTCACCAATAATCATCTCGGTGAGGTATTTTCGATTCTGGAAGTTTTGTACCCCTGGCAATCCAGAAGCTGGATCCAGGTGAATATCAATCATTCACAATCCGAACACCTGATAAGGCTGAAGGGTCACAATCCGGCCAATGTAATGGAAATTGGCACTGCCGTTGACACCACACATTACACCAAAAACGATAAACGCAAAAACATAAATACCTTCCTTCAGCTTGGAAAGATCCTTTCCCGCTATCAACGAAAGCTGGTTTCCTATTCTTTTGAGGATGTGCTGGAAAGAAAACTGGTGGGAAGGGAAGACCCAAGGCCGATTCTTATTGGTGCAAAAACCATGGCCGTTAACAGGTTCATTTCGGAGAACATCATCCTCCTGCAGCCTACCCGAATCATTTCAAGGAAAAGAATAGAAAGCTCTTTTAATCTGCTTCTTAAGATGTTTCAGGAGGAAGCTATGGTCCTTCGCTTCAAGAAAACTTCCCATTTGAAGATGACCCTGCTGATTACCGGGCCCGTTGCTGACGGCCACTATGGATATTTGCTAAAACTCATCGAAAAATTTGGCTCCCTGCTGAATGAAGCAGCCCCCGAACTGAAAGACCGAATTTATCTGGCTCTATTATTCGGCGAGCTGGACAAGGACAGATTCAAGGAGAAATTCACCCAAGCGGCAGGCATAGCGGAGTTATATAATATATCCTCGCTGGTTTTACTGCCAAGCAAAACCGAAGGAAGGGGTCTTCCCATTATTGAAGCTACTGCCTGCGGCACCCCCATATTTTGCAGGAGGTATGAACCCGAAAATGTGTATTCAGCAGTAATAGGAGAGCATCTCGATGAGAGAGATCGCCTGCAGGTTCTTGAATTTAAAGGAAAGAGCATTTCTGACGGCATGGTTAAACGCATCATCGACAGGGTGTTTTTCCCCCACCGCTATACCGACGAAGTTAAGCATAACCAAAGGGTTGTCAAAAAGCGCTATAGCCTGGATGCTCTCAATAATAACATCTATCAGATCATTGTCCGCATCCACAGTCAGCTTGGGGACCAGGAGCATATTTTCCGGATCATGAAAGAAAAGCTGGGCGATTACAAGGCTTTGATAAATAGCACAAATGAAGATTTAGAGAAGCTTCTGGATACCAGGAACAGGCAATACCTGGCTGGCTACTCCAAGCTGTCTTTTATGTTTATGCTCAAGTCGCTGATTGACCCCAGTTATTTTCGGGTGGAGCAGCAACGAATCCGGGGAATGGCCTTTCACTTTTCAAGCGCCATCATTAGCAACGATCCGGACTCGGGAGACCTTCCTGAAAGTACGTTGCTTCAGTTCTACAATGCAGTGGAAACCCTCTTTGAATACAGAGAAGGGGAAATACGTATTCAGCATGACCATTCCATGTCTTACCGGCACAGGAACTCTTACCGCTATCCTTACCAGGAGTTCACTTTTCAGGAGCTTACCGGATTGATTAATCTTCTGTATATAGGCATCGTACAACCCACCCCCCAGAACAAGGTCGACCTGAGCCCACAGTTTTTTACCGATTGGAACCTGGCTCTCCTGCAATTAACAGGCAGTCCTGTACTGGCCATCGATGACAGAAAGCGCCTGATTGAAAGACTCAGGAAAAACCAGCCCATCGCCTATTTTCCCGGAGCGTATATTATGTATGAACTGGAATTCTTTGCCCTGCAATCCATAAGGGCGAGAATGCGCCTTCCCCTGGAAGAGGTGATAAGCCGGGAGATGCTGGAAAACGAAGATGTTCAGGTTCAGCCAGTGTATATTTTTGCACAGGAAAAGAACCTGGGTAAACAGCTAAATAAGGACGAGATTACGGACTATATCCTGCATGGAGCCTCGGAAGAGCTGAAGCTCCTGTACGAGTTCAAGCTTTTACAAATAGTACGCACCAAACAGGTTTGCGTGGGCATACATTTTCCTCAGCTGGGCGAAGGAGCCTTGCGGGTATTAAGATCCATAAAGGAGCAAAACGGCTACATTCTAACCAACCGGAGCAATGCTTCTATGATGACCGACATTGTGGATATGGACCGTTTCCACATTGGTAAGGTGCCCAATGAATTTACTGCGCACTTTATGGGTATACCCGTGGACAGCGGATACATACAGTTTGTCCCGGCCGGAGTACGTGCCACCATAGCCTTCCCCAGCCCCATTCAAACAGCCAAAGATTTTGAAAGGGCTTTAAACAGCGAACTGTTTCGCCGCATGGTAAGGAAGCTGGGAGAGAAAGAGGTGTTTTCCGCCATCCGGACGGAGGCCTCACTGCGGGGAAGCCCCATAAGGCACACACTTTTAAAACTTGAAAATGGGGAAAGAAGCAGCAGGCCGCTTAAGCATGAATATATAAGCGGAGTTTACCAGGATGGAATGCCCTACCATGGAGTAATAGCAACGCTTGCTTATAAAAAGGAGGATTGGGATTTTGCGGCCGTAACAAGCCAGAAGGAAAGCCTTACGGTGCAGGGTTTTGTAAAGGAATTTGAAAGGCGCTCAGGGAAAAAAGCCCAAATTGCATGGAATGGGGGGTATATACTGAATCCCGAGCTGGTAGGAAAGCTGGGATTATCTGAAAACTATGTGGGCTCACCGCTAGGCCTTTTGATAGCTGATGGGCTTATGAGCTCGGCACCCCTGTTTAATAAACCCGCACTACTGATATACCAGGATGGAAGCATAGATATAAGACGAGTAAATTCCAGCGGGGGTATACAAATCAAGTGGAGGTCCTCCTCCATCGAGCTGGACACTAAAGCCTACAATAGCAATAATGAACAGGAAGACCCCGCCTACTTTGACCTGCTTCACGACCAGGAATTCATTGATGGTCATGGCCGTATTCTGATCAGACTGGCAGGAAACAGGGTAAAGGAAATTATCAGAACGAAAAAAGGAGACAGGCTGCCGGTAGTTCCGGCAGGGCTCACACTGGCACTGAGGCCGGAACAGCTTCCTGAAGGAGCCAGGGAAGGTGATGTTCTGGGGATGATGCTCAAAGGATACGAAGAAATAAAGCACGCCATAGAGGCCGGGCCCTTATTGTTGGAAGGAGGCGGGATCAGCATTGATATGGAAAGGGAAGGCTGGAAAACGATACACTCCATTCGCACCCAGGCAGCCAGGCTGGATTATACTGATATGCGAGGGCCTAAAATTGCCGTGGGACTGAATCAAAAGGATGAGCTGGCCGTACTGGCCGTTAATGGAAGAATAAGGGAATCTGTGGGAGCAAGCCATAAAGACATGGCGGAGATATTAAAGCAAAACGGCATGGAAAAAGCCATGGGTTTTGATCCCGGCGGAAGCAGTACGCTGGTAGTTGGGGGTGAAACCTTGAATATTTCTCCCTACCACAGCGACTATGAACAGAATGTCTACGCCCTTCCGCCGGAATCCCGGGCAGTATCTAATGCAATCATCGGGTATATTCAGTAAGCTAACCAGACAATGCGAGGCCTTTACATTCACATTCCTTTCTGCAAGCAGGCCTGCCGCTACTGCGATTTTTTCTTTTCAGTAAGCCTCAAATACCTGGATGAATATGTGGAGCGCCTGGTGGAAGAGATTTCCAGGAGAAGTGTATCTCACAAAGGAACCGAACTGAGCACGCTTTATCTGGGTGGAGGTACCCCTTCCTTGCTTTCTGAAGCCCACCTGCAAAAGATCATATCTGCCCTTAATGATTTTTACACCTTTAAGGAAACGGCCGAATGGACCCTTGAATGCAATCCGGACGATTTAAATCCCGAACGTATATCTTTTTTACTTAGCCTGGGATTTAACCGTCTGAGTGTGGGAATACAATCTTTTGAAGAGGCGGATCTAACGCTAATGAGGCGATCTCATAGTTCGCAACAGGCAAAAGAATCGGTTCTCAGGGCAAGTGAGGCAGGATTTTCCAATATTAGTATCGATCTCATTTACGGTCTTCCCGGGCAAAGCAGTCAAAAGTGGGAAAAAAACCTCGACAGAGCCCTGTCTTTACCCATATCCCATATATCTGCCTACCATCTGACCTATGAACCGGGTACCGTATTCGACCATTGGCGCAAGAAGGGACGACTGGTACCGGCTTTGGAAGAGGAGAGTGTAAAGCAGTTCAGCATACTTCGTGAAAGGCTGCTAGCCAACGATTTTGACCACTACGAGCTGTCCAACTTTGCCAGATCCGGTGCGAGATCTGCCCACAACCTGATCTACTGGTCAGGCCAGGCATATATGGGTTTTGGACCCTCGGCACATTCCTATGACGGGGAGCAGCGAAGCTGGAATGTGAGCTCACTAAGGGGCTATCTTGATGGAGTGAAAAAGGGCTTAACTATCAGCGAAACAGAGAACCTAAGCACCAAAGATAAGTACCACGATTACCTGATGAGCACCCTCAGAACAAAATGGGGTTGCGACCCGGAACAGGTGAATAGTCGCTTTGGCCGGGCCTACCTGGAACATTTCGAAAAAAACGCTCAAACCTTCCTGGAGGAGGGGTCTTTACATTGGAAGGATGGCAGCCTGGCCATAAAACCCGAAAGCTGGTTTGTGACAGACCTTATCCTCCGAAGTCTTTTTATGGAATAAGATCAGACAGCTGCCAGGGCCAGGCTAATCAATTGTTCAAGCTTTTCGCGCAGGGTATCAAAGGAGAAGTGAATCTTGCCCAATTCGAAATTATGATCGGCCATTTCTTTGGCAAGGTCTGGATTGTAAATGACTTCGGACATTTGTTCAATGCTTTCCCGGGTCAATTCCCCGTTTTCAATCAATACCGTGCGAAAGCCTTTGCTGCCAATGTCGGGCTGATAAACAGGCTTGTAATTATTGACGAAAATGGGTCTTCTGGCCAGCACCGCTTCCACAAAGGCATTTCCAAAACCTTCATAGGTACTGAAATAAGTACAGGCAGTGGCACGGGCATATGCATCCGAAAGGGAAAAACGAACTTCGCCATTGCCGTTGGAAAGGCCTTTGTTATGGAAAAGATCGTAAGCAAAACTAACCTGCTCTCCCAGTTTTAATTCATGGATTTGGTTCACCAGTTCGTTGTAATAGGCACTTCCGGCATCATCGGCGTAGTTGCCTGTTATGATCAGCTTTATTTTTTTATCATTGAGCTCGTGAACAAGACGAATAGCCGACTCAATCCCCTTTCTGCGCACAATTCGTGTAATTTGAAAAAGAAAAAGATCATCTCTGTCAAAACCCATGTGTCTGGGCAGCTCAGCATTCTTCGGACTGGGTAAGCCAAAGGACTGAGTAAAATCCATCACGTTGGGGACGTTAACTGCAGCACGCCCAAAACGTTCTTCCAAGGTATTGGCAGCGTGAGTGTTAATAACCGCGTGTATGGAATTTGAGGTTCTGAGGGGAAATACCTCATCCACAAAATCGTTGATGTCCTTGTGTGGCGAGATGTATCGTTCTCCCCGTTCCCAGGCAAAATCATGATCGTGTGTAATGGTGGGAATACCGGTTTTACGCACGACCTTGTTAATAGCCATTCCCATCTCGAGGTGAGAAGGCAGGGCCGAAGCATTTTCAGAAATTAGCAGATCAATTTTCCTTTCCTTGATCCAGTGCATGATCTTCTTGTAGATCACTTTGGAATAAAGGTTTAAATGCTCTATCAATTCCTGGGGATCGGTTTCCGGATAGAAAAAAGCCTTTTTCTGGCTCCAGAAACTCTCCGGTGAGAAAAAAGACATCTCCGGTACCAGGTTTTCCGTTTCAGGATCCATGGGGCGTTCCTGAAATTGCCCCGACAGGGTGTATACCCGGTGGCCCATGCCCTGAAGAACCGCGATCCACTTCTCAGTTTCGAGAGCCACACCGTCTACTCCACCGATCCTGCCGATGATTATACCGATGTTCATTTGCGAACGGGCTATGCTAGTTTAGAACAAAGGAAGCCGAAGCAATCAATTTTCCTTCCGCATGAAGCTCCACCTTATGTTGTCCGGGTACAATTTCTCCGTCGTTGTTCCAGAATATGGACACAGGTAAATCTTCATTTTCGTAATTGACTATTCGGGAGGCGGAAACAGGAATCTCTTCCCCTTCGAATTCCAGCATTTCCAATTCCGGAGAGCCCAGCACCACCTGGTCGGGACGAATGATTCTAAGTGTAATACGCTTCTCCCCGGCCGGGGTAACCTGATTGGCACGGAGCATAAAATCCACACGCACCTTCACCGTAGTCCGAATCCTTTTGGTTTCCTTATCCCGCTTATTCAGCAAGACAAGGTTTAGCTGCGAAGCCTGCAGCGTGGAGGCCAGGTCCTTGATTTCTTCCAGCTGAATCTTATCCTGCTCCAATTGCGCCTTTTCAGTGGCAAGACGTCTTTCGGTATTCTGTAACTGTTTGTTTTCAGCCAGCAATTCCTGGTTCATCAGGTTGAGAGAGTCGATTTGTACGATGTAGCTGCGCAACACAGAACGCAATGTTTCCATTTCTCGTCTGTACATTCTGATCTTATAAGCATCATCGGCCTGGATGGCGATGAGTTTATCAATTTTCTCCTGCTGCTGCTTCATTTCTACCTGAAGCTCGAGGTTACCCGATTCCAGGGTGTCGTAGCGAAAATAAATGTTGCGCAGTTCTCCTTCCAGAGAGTCTTTTTCCACTCTGAAATACTCAGTTTTTTCAGCCAGGTCGGCAGAAACCAGGGTCAGGTTTTTCCTGGTATCCAGTAAGAGGTAAACTGCAATGGCCAGAATTACCACCAGTAAACCAAGCACTCCGTATAATACTCCGGTATTGGACTTATTTTCAGCCATGATCAGGGTTTTAAATTTCCACAAATATACACATTACTCCTCAGGTAAGGAAGTCACTTCCTCAATGGTAATGATGTTATTTACAATGGCATAAACGGTGAGACCTGAAACAGATTTGATACCCAGCTTGCTGCTGATGTTCTTACGGTGGGTCATAACTGTATGGGCTGAGAGAAAGAGATTGTCAGCAATTTGCCGGTTGGTTAATCCCATACTTACCAGACGTACTATGGTGGTTTCTCTTGGCGAAAGCGTGATGTTTAAAGGAGCGGGATTGTCGGCGGTATCGTGCTCCAGCAGTTCCTGAACACAACGGATTATGGTTTCCTTATCATCGCTCAGATAAATGATGTGATTGGGATCATGGCTGTCTCTTTGCCCACTATTTTCGGCCTGCCCGTCTTTGAGAAGAATGATTTTTTCCAGCAAAATCGGGTTCTGAACAAAAATATCGGCCGAAGCATCAAATAAATCCTGACTGATAATGATAAAATCCACCGAGTATCCAGGCAGAAATTTAGTCAGAGATTCCAGCTTGGAAGATTCATGCAGGATGGTCAGCCCACCGATCTGTTTCAGGAGAGATAGCATCCCTTTTCTGATGAGGTAGGAATCAATGACCACTATGAACCCTGACTTTCTCATCCCGGGAGCGCGGATTTCTGTAATTCTTCTTCCAGGACTGCCACGCGGGGTACGAGTACTTTGTCTTCCATATCAGCATGATCCACCAGATCCTTCACCAGAGCGGATAGATCGTTCAGCACCTGCTGACATAGCTGGAAGTCATCAAAAGGAGGCAGATATTTGATGATGAGGGTGGACAGATGTTTTAGACTGGTTTCCAGGCGCTCGTGCTCCTTTTCAAATTCACGGATGGAATAGCCCTTCAGTTTCTTAATAAAATCAGGATCGGGACGTTCAAGTGCCGACTGTCTTTCCAATTCCAGGATGTAAGGAAGGATATCCTGTTCCTCCTGGGAAATATGGTCCAGAAATTCCTTTTTATAATCGCTGAAAAAACCTCTTACAAGCGCCGTTTCATTCTCGGAAAGGCTGGAATTATCCAAAAGCCGGTGTATCTTTTCTTCCACCAAAGGAAGGGCTGTTTCTGTGTAATATTTATGTGCGGAGGTAATATAGTTGACCACCGTACTTAATGAAAAAAGGGAAAGCCCCTCCCCGGGAATGTATAATTCGTCGAGATAAGCATTAGCTATTTCCAGGAAAAAGTCAGTATTTACCTCATGGATCTCACATACTTCTTCCACACGTAACTCGCCAAAGCCCAGCTTCAGATTAAAGCGGGGAAAAAGAGGCAGGAGCTGCGGATGGTCTGTTACCACCCGATACATGGGTAAGTGCCTGGTAATCATTTCTTTCTGTTTTGCTTGCGGATTTCTTTTTCGGTAATTCCGTATTCTTCTTCCTCCGTATTACCGAGGGGTTCCACATGAACCATAACATCGTAGATATTCCTAAGGTTCGATCGGATGCTGATTTCCACGTTCCTGGCAATGTTATGCGCCTCTTTCACCGAAAGATCGGGATCCACTTCAATATCCAGATTAACCATGTAGTAATGGCCAATTTTTCGGGCTCTTACCCTGTGTGGATTAAAAGCACCCTCCACTGCATGAACCGATTCGAACAGACGGCTGTAAACCTCGGTGTTATCAATGCCATCCATCAGGTCGATGTTGGATTTCATAAAGATCCTGAATCCCTCATACATAATAAACAGGCTGATCAACAAAGCGATGATGCGGTCGATGACAGGCTCTTTAAAAAAAAGGGTAAATAGCAGGCTTATCAAAGCGCTCACGGAAAGGAGGATATCGTTGCGCATGTTTCTGGCGTTGGCAATCAGCATGGTGCTTTCCACCTTTTTACCAGTCCTGAATAGCAGCATTGAAAGGAAGCTTTTTCCCAGTATGGAAATGAGAGTTACCCAAATGGCCAGCTTACCGGGCAATTCCATATCCGTTCCCAGAATCAGGATCCGTACGGTTGAGTAGGCAAGCTGGGCCCCGGCAAAAAAGATGACAAAGGAAAGGACTTTAGTGGCCACAGTGTCAGCCTTTTTATACCCGTAGGGAAATTTTACATTGGGGGGTTTAGCGATGATCCGGGCGGCCAGAAGGACTACCAGTGAGGATGCGATGTCAGATACAGAATCGATCCCGTCTGCTATGACCACAAAGCTACCTGAAATAAAGCCAGCCGCAAGTTTCAAAAATGCCAGCAGAGCATTTCCCCCAATGGCCCACCAGGATGCACGAATAATTTTTTGTTCCCTAGTCATGTGGATTTTTCGTATGAATCAGGCTGGGGGCGTGGTCGGCCAGGTATTCAAATTGCAAGGTAACATGCTGTATTTTGTGTTCTTTTTTCAACAGCCGCTCAATATCCCCCTGGATCAGCTTCACCTGGCTCAGAGGAAGATCTTTGTTTAGCTCCACATGCGCTTCCATGTGAATTTCACTGTCGGTGAGCATCCAGGCATGCATGTGATGTATGTTCAGCACTTCCGGGCGAAGTTCCACCTGGGTTTTGATGGCACCAAGATCCAGGTGTTCAGGGGCCGATTGCATCAATATGTTTACGGCCTCTTTCAGGATCATATATCCTGAACGAATGATGTAGAGGGAGATAAATAGCGTGATAAGAGGATCGATCCAGTAAACCTGGAATAGAGCAATGGCCAGGCCCCCCAGGATCACCACCACCGAAGAAAGGCTGTCTCCGATCAGATGTATGTAGGCAGCTTTTACATTGATGCTTTTACCCGCGTCTTTTTGCAGAATTATCAGCGCATATACATTGGCCAGAAGGCCTATCATTGCCACAACCAGCATGATGCTGGAGTTAATGGGCTCGGGCTCCTGCCAGCGTTGCCAGGCTTCCTTCAGCAGGAAGGCGCTTACGACTATGAGTATAACCGCATTGATCAGTGCAGCCAGGATCTCGATGCGTTTGTACCCAAATGTTTTTTTCTGATTGGCGCCCCGTTTTCCTATCAGGATGGCTATGTAGGCAATAAAAGTTGCAAAAGCATCACTCAGGTTATGAAGGGCATCGGAAAAAAGGGCCAGGCTGCCCGAAAGGATGCCTCCGGCTAATTCCACAATGGCAATTAGTGCATTGAGGAAGGTTGCCACCAGTAAATTCTTTTCATTTACCGGGTGCCGGTGTTTGCTTTTACGTTTATGTGAGGAAGCAGACATTTAGATGAAAAGCAATAAGCTTAAAGCCATAACGGCCATTCCGGCTACGAAACCATATACGGCATGGTGATGGAGGCCGTATTCTCTGGCTGTGGGGAGAAGTTCATCGATGGAAATAAAGACCATGATTCCCGCCACGGCAGCAAAAATAAATCCAAATACAGTATTGTTCAGGAAAGGCATAAGAATGAACCAGGCAAGCAGGGCACCCACAGGCTCAGCCAGGCCTGAAAGGAAGCTGAGGTAAAATCCCTTCTTTTTACTTCCGGTTCCATAAGAGATGGGTACTGAAACAGCAATACCTTCCGGTATGTTGTGGATGGCAATGGCTACGGCAATGGGAATGGCAATGGATCTATCGGTCATTCCGGCCATAAATGTGGCAATGCCTTCCGGAAAATTATGAATGCCGATGGCCAAAGCAGTGAAAAGCCCCATGCGGACCAGCTTGGGATCTCTTTTGCCGTTTCGGGCCACATCTTCAACTCTTTTGATTTCGTGTGGATTGTCATGAGAAGGAATCAGGCGGTCGATAAGGGCAATGATCAATATACCGGCGAAAAACCCAAACACCGCATACCAGGCAGCGAGCTTTTCCCCATAATCCGGGATAAGAGCTTCCCGGGCTTTCTGTAGGATCTCAAAAAAGGACACATAAATCATGACCCCGGCAGAAAAACCAAGGCTTACAGAAAGAAAGCGGGTATTGGTACTTTTGGTAAAAAAAGCCAGAGCACTTCCTATTCCCGTTGATAATCCGGCAAATAGAGTGAGTCCAAAGGCAAACCAGAAATTACCGTTTTCCATGTATGTATTTCTTACTTGGCCTTACGTCCCTTTTTAGGAGCTTTGGGAATGGGTTCCTGGGAAAAGTACTTGGGATACTTCTTGGTAAGCAGTATCATCACAATTCCGGCCACAATAAAGGGCACACTTAACCACTGTCCCATATTAAATCGCATGCTCGATTCGAAGGGCACCTGATCGTTTTTCACAAATTCGATTAAAATACGAGCCGCAAAAAGCAGGATCATAAACACACCGAAAATAAATCCATCCCTGACTTTCAGATGACGTTTGCGATAAAATAGAAAGAGCAGCACAAAGATCAGAATATAAGAAAGGGCCTCATAGAGCTGGGTAGGATGCCTGGCTACCGTGGGAAGCAATTCGCCTGTGTTGGAATCATAAAGCTTATCCCTCACAAATTCAAAACCCCAGGGAAGAGAGGTGGGACGCCCGTAAATTTCTGAATTAAACAAATTTCCGAGCCGGATGAAAGCTCCGCCCAGGGCCACCACAATCACAATACGGTCGATGAGCCAGAGAAAGCTTAGTTTGTATTTTCTTATGTAGAGCCACAATGCCAGGAGGATGCCAATGGCAGCCCCATGACTGGCCAGTCCCCCTTTCCAGATTTTCAGGACCTCCAGAGGATTTTGAATAAAATATTCAGGCTCGTAAAAGTAGCAATGTCCCAGCCGGGCACCAATCACCGTTCCCACAGCAATATAGATCAGAAGCTGATCCATCATTTCGGAGGTCAGCCTCTCTGTGGCCAGAAAGCGTGTAAAAACTATATAACCTGAAAGAAAAGCGGAAGCAAAAAGCAAACCGTACCAGCGGATACTTAATTGCCCAATACTAAATATCTCGGGATCTACGTTCCAGGTGATGGCATCTAAGATCATTTCGGGGAGTTTATTTATGGATTAGGCTACAAATATAATAACATTCCGGGGGTTTCACCTGAAGCTTATATCTTTGTATGTTTGCACTAAATTGAGCATAACGTGATTCAAAAATTTCTGGTAATAATAGCATTGGCGGCATTGTGCCTGAATTGTGCCCAGGTGGGCTCCCCAACAGGTGGGCCCAGAGACGAGGATCCTCCCAAAGTGCTGGAGAGCATTCCCGCCAATTATTCAAGCTACTTCGAAGCAAAGAAGATCCAGATCACCTTCGACGAATACATTGTACTGGATAATGTGAACCAGGAGCTGATCGTTTCTCCGCCCATGGAAGAACAGCCCGAGGTGAAATTGCGAAAAAGAACTCTGATCATTGAGTTTGAAGAAGAGTTAAAGGAAAACACCACCTACACCTTCAATTTTGGCAACGCAATTAAGGATTTGCATGAAGGAAATAAGCTTCAGAATTTTGAATATGTATTTTCTACCGGGGCCGTGCTGGATTCCATGTCGGTAAAAGGCAGCTTGCAGAATGCCGAAACCCTGGAAAAACCCCAGGACCCCATCAGCATCATGCTTTATACCGATTTGAGAGATTCGGTGCCGCTTACCGAGATTCCAATGTATGTGGGCCGATCCAACGACAGCGGGGTGTTCAGTGTAAACAATCTTCGTCCGGGCGAATACAAGGTTTTCGCCCTTAAGGATGGAAACAACAATCTGCTTTTCGACCTTCCTACCGAAGAGATCGCCTTCCTGGATACCACATTGACCGTTAGCACGGATTTCGTAAGACAACTGCTGGGGATCGAGGCTGAAGACAGCCTTCTACTGCAAAGCAATGATACGCTGCAAATACTTAGCGAACCAGGGGATTCCACCCTTATGGCATCAGACAGTATATCCCCCGCCGGTCCCGATCTCACCTCTCTCTATATCGACCTGATGCTATTTACGGAACCTGATGAAATACAATACATTACGGATTATACACGTGAGGATCCCAGAAAATTGCAGACCGTATTTGCCCTGCCTCTCACAGATAGCTTTGCCTTTGATATTCTACCGGATCCCGGAGAAGAAATCAGGTATCTGGAAGATTTTTCCAGTGAGCGGGACAGCCTGACCCTTTGGATCATCGATTCTGTACAATACCGCAAAGATTCATTGTTTTTAGCTCTGCAATATACGGCAAAGGATACGGCTCAGCAGTATATTACTTTCAGCGATACCCTGATATTTGCCTATAAGGAAAAAACCAGCAAGCGGAAACGAAAAGATGAGAGTAGCGAAATTGAAAAACTGGAAATAAAAACCATTCGAAACGCAGGAAACCAGGGCCTATATAATAAGTTGGCCCTGACTCTGGATTTTCCACTGGCAGAGATCAACGATCAGCTGATCAAGTTATACCATATACCCGACTCTGTCGAGTTTCCGGTTCCCTTTCGGGCAGAGGTCGATACAAGCCATCTTAACCGGGCCCAACTATCGGTTGAATGGGAAGCTGAGGCAGAGTACAGACTTGAAGTTCTGCCGGGGGCCCTGACCAGCTTTTACCCCCTGGAACACGATACCATCGATGTGAAATTTACCACGAGGGATACGGAGTTTTACGGAAAGATTCTGCTTAATATAAGCCAGGTAAAGCATCGAATCCTCGTGCAACTATTGGACAAGGATAAGGTAATTGAAGAGATGGAGGTGAATTCGGACGGACAATACATTTTTCCCAATCTGGCACCCCGGGAATATACCATTAAATTCATTCATGATATCAATGAAAATGGGAAATGGGATACCGGAAAATACCTGATAAAACTACAGCCTGAAGCTGTGGAATTCCTCCCGGGGAGTATTGAAGTTCGGTCCAACTGGGACCACGATGTTACAATGCAGCTGCGAAAATAGGCCCTATTGGCTGTTCAGCTTTTTCCAGATCAGGGCCGCCGCTCCAAGGACAGCAATATTTTTCGAAAGCAGGGCAGAAGGAACAATATCAATTTTATTCTGGTAAATGGTCATGAGGTGATCTTCCATACTCCTCTTGGACGGATCGATTATCCACTTTCCTGCTTTGGCCAGGCCTCCGAAAAGAAAAATCCTGGCCGGACTAATGTGGGCAACCGTATCGGCCAGGGCCCTTCCCAGGAGGTATCCTGTTCGGTCAAAGGCTTTTATGGCAACCGGATCTCCCTTTTCGGCCATGGCAGTGAGCATTTTGGGTTTCAGCTTGGAAAAGGGTATTTTTCGCACCTCACTATCTTCATTACTTTCAGCAAGCAATTCATAGGCCGTACGTTTTATTCCGGTAGCTGAAACATAAGCTTCCAGACAGCCTTTTTTGCCACAACCGCACTGACGGCCATGGTCGTAAACCAGCACGTGTCCAAGGTCTCCGGCAAAACCATCGTGACCATAAACCACATCTCCGTTCACCACCAGTCCACTTCCCAATCCGGTTCCAAGGGTGATCATCACAAAGTTTTTAAGGTCTTTGGCATCTCCAAAAAGCATCTCCCCCAGGGCTGCGGCATTGGCATCGTTGGTAACGACAACGGGGAGGTGGAACTGATGTTCCATCAACTTCACAAATTCGATTTTTCCCTTCCAGGCCAGATTGGGTGCATGTTCAATGGTTCCCTCGTAATAATTCCCATTGGGTGCACCAACACCTATACCCAGAAGCAGGAAGGTGGTCTCAAGGGAATCCAGGCTTTTCATTACATGCGCATGCAGGGCTGCAATATATTCTTCAATGGTCTCATATCCTCGCGTACTGATTTCATCTTCAAAATGAATCTCGCCGGACTGGTCGACCAGTCCTATTTTGGTGAATGTTCCTCCGATGTCAATTCCAAGTACAACTTCCTGGGCCATCTTTTTTCACGGTATTGATTGTGTGTAACAAAAGTAATAATTATCACTTGATTTGGTTAAATTAGCCCTGATAACCAAATTCGGAACCATGACAAATTTTGTTGTACCCATTGATTTTTCAGAGGATTCCATTAAGGGACTTGAGTGGGCCATTCTGTTTTCGCAAAAGCAACGCGTAAGCATAACGATGGTTTATGTAATTTCCAACAGCTCTAATTTCCAAGCCAGCGTGATGGATCTGGAGCAAAAATATGCGGAAGCACACTTCACCAATTTACTCAAGGAATTTGGCCCAAAGCTTGCCAACGATTCCCAGCTAACTTATGTGGTTAGCAAAGGCAAAATATATCAGGAAGTGGTGGATCTGGTGAACGCTGAGGAGGATGCCGTAGTTTCTGCATCCACACACGGAGCTTCGGGATTTGAAGAACTTTTCATCGGGAGTAACGCCTTAAAGATCATTGCAGCCACCGATCAGCCGGTATTTACCCTGCGCACAGAAGTGCCCCGGGATATAAAAAAAATAGTGGTCCCCATCAAATTACACCCCGATACCCGACAAAAAGCCCCGGCGGTAGCGGAGATAGCAAAGATTTTTGACGCAGAGGTGCATCTGGTTTCCATTTCCAGCAGCAAAAACGAGCGCGATTTGCAGCAACTGGAATCTTATTCCAAACAGGTGGAGCGTTACCTGGCCACTCAAAGAGTGAGGTCCGTGCAGAAAGACCTTTCTGGAGAAAGCCTTCCCAACCTGATCAACAATTACTGCGAGGCAGTGGACGCCGACCTGATTGCCATAATGTCCAGCGCCATCGACAAATGGAACGTTCTCTTGGGCAGCTTTGCTCAGCAAATGGTAAAAAGCACCAAGCTTCCTCTGTTGAATATAACTCCCAATGAAAAACATATAGCTGAAGATTTTGGCAGCCACTGAAAAGCATGAGTGAAACAAATGAATCTCAATTGAGGGCATTGATGCAAGCTCTGCCTTTTGCTTCCTGGTTTAAAGACGAGAATGGGAACTTTAATCAGGTCAATGACTTGTTGTTGGCTATGCTGGACAAAGACCTGAAAGAAGTGGAAGGAAGGACCAGCCAGGAAGTATTGAATGAAGATCATGCCGGGGAGAGCCTGAAAGCAGAAAAGGAAGTATATAAAACAGGAAAAATTCAGGAATCGACTATTTCCCTGGACAAAAGGACGTATAAGTCAGTGCACTTCCCCGTCACCGATGAGGAGGGGAAGGTAATTGGTACAGGAGGATTCCAGGAAGACATTAGCCATCAAAACAGTTCGCTGCAGGCCTTGCAGAGAGAAAAAGAAACCCTGGAGGTTCTTTTGGACAGCATGCCATTCAGTATTTTTTTTACCGACCAAAAATTCAGATATATCAGGGTAAACCGGATGATGGCTAAGCTGCTGAGGGTGGAAGAACCAGAGCGTGCTGTGGGTAAAAGCAACAAGGATTTTTTCTCCAAGCGAGTAGCCAGAAAGATGACCGAAGAGGACCGCACCATCATGGAGACCGGCAAGCCCATTGTAAATAAAATCATCTATTTCGAAGACGATGAGGTGGATGGCTACTGGCTGGAAAAGACTAAAATACCCATCCGGGACAAGCGGGGAGAGATCACTATGGTTATGGGGCTTTTTAAGGACGTTTCGGATCTGATGCGGATAGAAAACGAACTGAAAGAGGCACGTGACAAGGCCAAGGAATCGGACCGGCTAAAAACTTCCTTCCTGGCCAACATGTCGCACGAAATAAGGACACCCATGAATGGTATCCTGGGCTTTGCAAACCTATTAAGGGATCCGGATCTGGGCGAGGAAAAAAGAGACCTATATCTGAAACACATTGATCATTCGTCCCAGCAGCTGCTCAATATCATTGATGACATAATCGACATCTCGAAAATTGAATCGGAACAGCTGAAAATATCCAACAAACCGGTTAAGATTAATGGAATACTGGATGAGATATACTCCTCCTTTTTTCATCGCATCAGAGGCGACGCTCCCGGACAAAAAAAGGTGGCCTTTAACCTGAAAAAAGGAAATGACTCCCACGATTTCACCATTGTTACAGATGACTTCCGCCTGAGCCAGGTCTTCAATAACCTCATTGGGAATGCCATCAAGTTTACCCAGGAGGGTCAGATTCAGTTTGGCTATACACTGACCCAGAACCGCTACATTGAGTTTTTTGTGAGTGATACGGGCATAGGCATCCCTAACAACAAGATCAAACTCATTTTTGACAGATTCGGACAGGTGAACCAGGAACGCAGTCTTCAGCCTTCCGGCACAGGCCTGGGCCTACCCATTTCCAAAAGCCTTGTCAACCTGATGGGAGGTGAAATGTGGGTAGAATCGGAGATGGGTAAGGGAACCACTTTCTATTTTACCCTGCCGCTTGTGGTGGAGGACCCCGTAGAAGATTCCACCATATTGATTTCCAATAAAAGCTATAATTGGAAGGGCAGAGAAATCCTTGTGGCCGAGGATGAAGAATTGAATTGGCTTTTTGTAAGGGAAATGCTGAGGCAGACGGGTGCGGTGGTACACCGGGCCCGTAATGGCCAGGAAGTGGTGGAACTTACCCGTGACCTGAACCCCGATGCGATTCTTATGGATATCAAGATGCCGGAAGTAAACGGCATTGAAGCAGCCCGCAGGATCAGGGTTTTTAACACCAAGGTGCCCATCATTGCCCAGTCGGCTTTTGTTATGGCCGAAGAAAAAGAAGAAAGCCTGCTGGCGGGATGCAACCACTTCGTGACAAAACCCCTGGACCGGACCACGGTAATGGAATTGATTGACAGCTATTTCAAATGAAAAGGGCCTTAGTCGTAGTGGCTGGAGGGGCAGGCCTCCGCATGGGAGGAGAGATCCCAAAACAATATCTGACACTGGCCGGCAAACCGATAATCGTGCATGTGCTTGAAAAATTCCTGCGCTTTGATCCCCAAATGGAAATCGTAGTGGTGATGGCCCCTTCCCACCGGAATTACTGGAATACCATACAAGAGAGTTTTCCCTGGGTGGAAACGGTTCTGCTTGCGGAGGGAGGAATAAGCAGGTACGATTCCGTAAAAAAAGGCTTGATGAAGATCGCAGAGCAGAGAGTGGTGGGGATTCACGATGCAGTAAGGCCCCTGGTAAGCCTGTCTACCCTGGATCGATGCTACACATCAGCGCTGGAACACGGAAGCGGGATCCCGGTGATTGCCATGGAGGACTCGGTACGCATTCTTCACGAAAATAAAGTATCTCAAAGGATTGACAGGTCCCTTTTACGCAGGGTTCAGACCCCTCAGGTCTTTTTATCCGACCAGATTAAGCAGGCTTATGAGCAATTTAATGATCCGGCCTTTACAGACGATGCTTCCGTTTATGAATCCTTGTTCGGAAAGGTAAAACTGGTGGAGGGAAACCGGGAAAATATCAAGATCACTACTCCGGCAGACCTGAAACAGGCCGAGGGTCTTATTAGATCCGGGGACTGATCTTTCCTCCCAGGCTTGTGCTAAATTCCTTCTTATCCGGATCGCCATCGTATCCAATAAATGCTTTGCCCGAGGCGGTTGCATTTAACACCCCGCTAACCTTTACCTTCACCTGGGCTCCAGTCGCAGACTTCACAAAGGCATTTTCAGCCTGAAACTCGTACCCAAGAAAATTAGCCACCGTGTTGGCTGTGACCTCAAGACTGCGGGTGTGGCCGGAAAGTATAATGTCCGATCCCTGGTTAACCCTGGCTTTCAGAGCATCACAGACCAAAAAGAACTCAGCTTTAGCGCCCGTATCCACTCTAAGGTTGAGGGTCTTAAAACGAAGTGTATCACCCGAACGTACTACAGCTCCCCTGATAATTTCCAATCCGGAAAGAGAGTTGAGGTATAATTTGACCTCAATGGCCTCCTTCTGCTTCAGCTCTGTTTTACTTTTGATAACAAGCTCGCTGAGATCCTGCTCCACTGTCAGGGATTCAGGAAAAGAGCTCGTCTCAAATTCCAGGTAATTGGTTTCGGCAGGAAGCAGGAGTAAATGAATATTTCCAACCACTTTAAGCTGTTCAAAAGGAGTATTCAGCTTGTGAACATGGGATTGTGCGCTTAGCGGAATAAGCAGCACAAAAAACAGGGAAAGGATGAATATTGCTCTCATGTCGGATATTTTGTATTCAAAAATACGTTTAAATAATTTATTACCTTGCATCCCTGAGCATGATGCATATGGCAAAGGCGTTAAAAGTGGTGTGGATCTGTTTTCTGCTAGGTTATGCAACAATTATTCTGGCTCAGGAAAATCTGGAAATTGCCGATGACAAACTGGTCATTAATAATATTCTTATACAGGGCAATAACGTAACCCAGGATCGAATTATTTTCAGGGAACTGGTATTTTCGGTGGGCGATACCCTGCCAAAAATGGATCTTCTGCCCTTTCTGCAGCGAAGCAAGGACAATCTTCTGAATCTGAAACTATTCAATTTTGTGCAATTTGGGGTTACTCACCTGGGAGACAGTTATATAGATGTAAACATTGAAGTTACAGAGCGCTGGTATATCTGGCCGGTCCCAATCCTGGAATATGCAGGAAGAAATTTCAGCACCTTTCTTAAAAACAAAGAATGGGAGAAAATCAACTACGGTTTATGGCTGAACTGGCATAATTTCACCGGAAGGAACGACTTGCTTTCCGCAAAAATAAGATTGGGCTATATCAAAGAATATGCCCTGGCGTATTCCTATCCCAATTTGGGTAAAAACCAGCGACACGGCCTGAATGCAGGCTTCAACATGAATCAGCAGAATGTGGTATACCTTGCTACGCGCCATAACAAACCCGTGGAATACAGGCCCATGGACACACCCACACAGGTCCGCTTTAATGCCTTCACCAAATACACTTACAGGCGAAAGCATTTTACCACCCACAGCATGGAGGTCCAGTATTTCGATTACCAGGTGACCGATTCCGTGGCCATTGTGAACCCCAACTACCTGGGTGATGGGAGGGACCGGCTAAACTACTTCGTACTGGCCTATAACTTTAACTACGATATCCGCGATTCTAAAATCTATCCCCTGGAAGGCTTTAATGTAAAAATCAAGGCTGAACAAATCGGATTGGGTTTGATCTCGGATTTTGCTTACCCGGCTTTCCGCTTTACCGGTGTACTGATGTACCACCAGAAGCTGGCCAACCGGCTGTACTTTAACAATGCCTCCAAATTCAGATTTGGTACAGAAAAACAACCGCCGCATTTGATGAACAGGGGCCTGGGTTACAGAGAATTTATGAGTGCTTATGAAGATTATGTTCTTGATGGGACAGACTATCTGATTTCCAAATACAATTTGAAACTTGAACTAATTAAACCCTCCACTTTTACGGTACCATTCCTGGGGATGAAACAGTTCAATAAGATTCATTATGCGCTCTATTTCAATGTCTTTGCCGATGCTGGCTATGTGAACAGCGACTTTCCTGACCCCACCAATACCATGGTGAACACCTGGCAGTTTTCCGCAGGAGCAGGTTTTGATTTTGTCACTTACTACGATCTGGTTTTCAGGGTGGACTATGCCATCAACCGTTACGGCGAGCACGGATTTTTTATCCACGTGGAGACCCCCTTTGCCAGGTGGTAGTCTGAAGGCGGTCAGGGCTCCGACCAGTCACCTTCCTTTTTCATGATCTTTATCAGGGCGTTCAGCGATTCTTCTTCCGGGATATTTCGCAGCACGGCTTCTTTGCCCTTGTAAATGCTTACCCTGCCTGGTCCGGCACCCACGTAACCATAATCTGCATCAGCCATTTCCCCGGGCCCGTTAACGATACAGCCCATGACACCAATCTTCAGTGTGGTCAGATGGGAGGTGGCTTCCCGGATCTCTTTCAGACGGGAAAGTATATCGAAATGTGTTCGCCCGCAGGAAGGACAGGCAATGTATTCGGTTTTACTGATGCGTGCTCCGGCAGCCTGCAGGATCATAAGCAGGGTTTCGTTGATCATGGAGGTGGGAATAGAGGCATGTTCAATCCATAGGCCATCCAGGCAACCATCCACAAGAAGAAAGCCAAGCTCACCGGCAAGCTTCAGCCGGCTTAGCTCCGGATCCTGTGCTGAAAAATTCGTTTTGAAAACAATGGGGCAAAGGGTATTCTGAGCGCAAAAGTGGTTCAGACGTGCCTTGATTTCCTGGATGCTCAAAGAGCCTTGTTCCAAAAGAAGTATCCTGGAACCATCCTCCATTTGAGCAGGATCCTGAAGCCATTCTTCATAACCGAAAGTGAGACCTGCCAGGGAATCAGGCTTCATGTCCACCAACGGATCGGGAGGTTCATGACTCACCAGGCGCACCCTGGAGCCCTTGCCTAATCCGGCAAGCGAGACGGCTTTTCTCCGGGCAAAACGGAAAGGATCCCAGCTAAGTTTATGAAAACGTAAATAAGGTAATTCTTCCGGTTTTGGGAAAAGCGCTGCGATAGCGGCCGCTACCGGCATTTCCTCTTCCGGTGCTTCAGTGAGAGAAACCCTGAGGGTATCGCCCATTCCTTCCAGCAGCAGAGGAGCCATACCCACAGCCGATTTGATACGGCCTTCCGGACCATCTCCGGCTTCAGTAACTCCCAGGTGAAGGGGATAGGAAAGGCCTTCATCCTCCATTTTTTTCACCAGCAGACGAACCGACTGAACCATGACCCTGGGATTACTGGATTTCATGGATACCACTACTCTGTCAAAGGATAGTTTTTGACACACGCGTAAAAACTGCATGGCCGATTCCGCCATCCCTTCCGGCGTATCGCCGTACTTCTCCAGTATGGATTCATCCAGAGAGCCGTGGTTTACCCCGATGCGGATGGCTGTTCCGTGTGCTTCGCAAAGTTCCAGCAATTCCGGGAGCGCCTTGTCAGGGCTTGAGCCCCTGAGGTAGTTGCCAGGATTGATACGGATCTTATCTGCCTTACCGGCTGCAAAAAGAGCAAGACCGGGCTTGAAATGAATATCAGCCACCACGGGAGTGTCATGGGATAAACGGCGGAGTTCAGCACGGATCCTGGCCAGGCTTTCCACCTCCTTTTTTCCCTGGGTGGTCAGTCTGACCAGGGACGCACCTGCCTGAATCATCCGGATACACTGATCCACCGATGACTGAACATCATTGGTGTCGGTATTGGTCATGGATTGAATCTGAACGTTTTGTTCCCCGCCCAGCTTCAGTTTCCCGATGCTAATTTCAGAGGATTTCCCAATCAGCTCCATCTTTCCGGTCCTTTACGTTGATTCCCAGGTCGGTAAGTCCGTCCCGGATGCGATCAGCGGTTTGAAAATCACGGTTCGACTTGGCTTCCTGCCTGAGTTGCAGGATCAGCTCCATCAAATGACCGGTAATCTCATCGGATGTTCCCGAAGCTTCCGGAGGGGTGAGCCCCAGGACTGAGTAAACGTAGGAATGGTAGAGGCTACGCAGACTTTCCAGATCGGACTTGCTAAGGCTTTCCTTTCCTTCTGCCAGATTGTTGATCTGAGTCACAGCACCGAGCAGGTGGCCGATGAGCATGGCAGTATTCATGTCGTCCTCCATGGCTTTATGGCAGCGATCGGATAAAGAAGTCACATCAAAGGAGCTTTCATTTCCCGCTTTAAGTGCATCCAGCTGCTCCATGGCTTTCATCAGACGGTGGTATCCTTTTTCTGCAGCCTGTAGGGCCTCATTGGAAAAATCAAGGGTGCTTCTGTAGTGGGCCTGAAGGATGAAGAAGCGAATGGTCATGGGACCATAAGCCTGCTCCAGCAGTTTGTGATCGCCTGCAAAGAGCTCGTCGAGGGTGATGAAATTCCCCAGGGAACGCCCCATCTTCTGGCCATTGATGGTAATCATATTGTTATGCATCCAATAACGAACCGAGGGTGCGCCATAACCTGCCACGTTCTGCGCAATCTCACATTCGTGATGCGGGAAAAGCAGGTCCATGCCCCCGCCATGAATGTCAAACTGCATTCCCAGGTACTTGGTGCTCATGGCAGAACATTCCAGGTGCCAACCGGGATAACCTTCGCTCCAGGGGGAAGGCCAGCGCATGATATGAGCCGGATCTGCTTTTTTCCAAAGGGCAAAATCCAGCGCATTCCTTTTTTCCGATTGTCCGTCCAGGGCACGGGTATTGGAAAGCAGGTCTTCCACCTTCCTGCCCGAAAGCTGTCCGTAAGGATGGTTCTGGTTATAAGCATTTACATCAAAATAAACCGAACCATTCACCTCGTAGGCATATCCGGCAGCCATGATTTTACCAATGAGTTCCTGCTGCTCGATAATATGTCCGCTGGCACGGGGTTCAATGCTGGGGGGCAGCACATTCAGCGATGCCATATTCAGGTGATAGTGGTTCATATAATGCTGGACCACTTCCATGGGTTCCAGGGCTTCGAGCCTTGCCTTTACCAGGATCTTATCTTCTCCTTCGTCCGCATCGTTTTCTAAATGACCCACATCGGTGATGTTCCTAACATAACGCACCTTGTAATCGAGGTACAGGAGGTAGCGGTATAGCACATCGAAGGTGATGGCCTGGCGGGCATGGCCCAGATGTGCATCGCCATATACGGTGGGTCCGCAGGCATAGAGACCCACGAAGGGAGGATTGATGGGATCAAATTTTTCTTTCTTCCTGGTCAGGGTATTGTATATATGCAGCTTGTTACTCATAAGTAATTCCGGATAAGCAGAATGGTGTGACAAAATTAGTAAATTTAAGACTTACAAGACATCAAGGAACTATGGGAAGAAGTAAAAGAAGGGGCAAGGATAAATTATCGCGCGAACAGGCCACCGCGCTTATCATGGGCGTTTTTGGAAGAAGCCCCAAAAAGATTTACAATTACAAGCAGATTTCCAAGTTGCTTTTCCTGAGTGATAAGAACCAGAGGAACCTTGTGTCCAGGACCCTGGACGAACTGGTGGAGAAAAAACAACTGGAACAGGTCGAGCTGGGAAGATACCGCCTGCGCAGCAGGGCCGGGTATAAAACAGGGACCCTGGATATGACCCAGCATGGCTATGCCTTCCTGGTTTCGGAAAACTCCGACGATGATGTATTTATTGCCAGGAACAATCTGAAAACCGCGCTGGACGGCGACCTGGTCAAGGTCTTCGTTTTCCCGGCCAGAAAACAACGAAACCGTGCGGAAGGAGAGGTCGTGGAAATCCTGGAGAGGGCCAGGGACAGCTTCGTGGGAACCGTGGAGATTTCACGTAACTATGCCTTCCTGCTTCCCGACAACCGCAAGATGCCCTTTGATATTTTCATTCCCCTGGAAAAATTAAAAGGCGTGGAGCATGGCCAGAAGGCCATTGCAAAAATCATTGACTGGCCTGAAAAGGCCAAAAACCCTTTTGGGGAAATTGTGGACATCCTGGGTTTTCCCGGGGAGAACGATACGGAGATGCACTCCATACTGGCCGAATTTGAGCTACCCTACAAATTCTCCGAAGAGGTGGAAGCTTATGCCGAACAGATACCGGACGGCATCAGCCCGGAAGAAATCAAGAAGCGAAGGGATTTCCGAAAGACCCCCACATTCACCATTGATCCGGCCGACGCCAAGGATTTTGACGATGCTCTCTCACTTAAACCACTGGAGAATGGCCTCTGGGAAGTGGGAATTCATATTGCCGATGTTTCACACTACGTGAAAACCAAAACGGTACTGGACAGCGAAGCCTTCGACCGTGCCACATCGGTTTACCTGGTAGACCGTGTGGTGCCCATGCTTCCCGAAAAACTGAGTAACGGGGTGTGCTCACTTCGCCCTAATGAGGATAAACTGACCTTCTCTGCTGTGTTTAAGATGAATGAAAACGGTGAAGTACTTGATGAATGGTTTGGCCGTACCGTAATCCATTCCATCCGACGATTCTCTTACGAAGAGGCCCAGAAGGTTATTGAGACTGGCGAAGGAGATATGAAGGAAGAGGTGCTAAAGCTTTTCGAAATATCAAAGGTTCTGAAAGAGAAGCGTTTTGAAAATGGTTCCGTCAATTTTGAAAGGGAGGAAGTTAAATTCCACCTGGAAGAAGACGGCACCCCCACTGGCGTGTATTTCAAGGTGCAAAAGGAAGCCAACTGGCTCATTGAAGAATTTATGCTTCTGGCCAACAAGAGGGTGGCAGCTTATGCCAGCCGGGGAGGGAAGTATGAAAAAGAGATTAGTCCTGCCGAACCCAAGGGAAAGAAGCAGGAGGGCAAGACCTTTGTCTATCGGATCCACGATGTGCCCGATCCGGAAAAAATGGATTCTTTTACCCGTTTTATAACCAAGTTTGGGCATAACCTGAATCCGCAACAAAGCGGAAGGCGCCTTTCCTCAGCTCTGAACAAGCTGTTGGATAGTGTACAGGGTAGTAAGGAGCAGAATGTGGTGGAGATGATGGCACTGCGTTCCATGGCCAAGGCCCGTTACTCCACCAACAACATCGGGCACTATGGGCTGGCCTTTAAAGACTATGCCCACTTTACCTCTCCCATAAGACGCTATCCAGACCTGATGGTACACAGGCTGCTGGCCCACTACCTGGAGAAGGGGGAATCCAAAAATGCAGAGACCTACGAAAAGCGCTGTCAGCATGCCTCTGAAATGGAGCGCAGGGCTGTGGAGGCCGAACGGGCATCCATAAAATACAAGCAGGTGGAATTTATGCAGGACAAACTTGGGATGGAATTTGACGGAGTGGTTTCGGGTCTGACCGACTGGGGCATCTACGTGGAGATCGTAGAGAACAAATGCGAAGGCATGGTAAGCATCAAAAGCATTGCCGATGACTTTTATGAATTCGACGAAGAGGAATATACCATTGTGGGTCGCCACTCAGGCAAAAAGTTTGAGATTGGCGA